>OLPH01000198.1_pt1 | contig 81808 bp, 81 predicted proteins | sample 1672951 | NCBI WGS metagenome assembly OLPH01 (sample SAMEA3136740, study PRJEB25190) | human gut metagenome | reverse complement strand
GCCGTCAATGCCATACTTCACGGTATTCTCATCGCGTGTTACCGTCAGGCCTTTGTCCGTTGCGGCCACGTCAAACCTGATTGCCGGCCTTTTGTCGCCGTCCAGCGCGATCTTCGCGCCTGTGCTCTCCGTTCCCGCTCTCAGCTCAAAACCGCGGCTCAGATTGTTGGTGATGTTCGTCACGGTCGTGTTACTGCTCAGGTCGATCTTGCTGGCGTCAATGCCGAGATGCAGCCCTGCGTCGTCAACTTTTGCGGTGACCCCGTCCGCACCCTGCACTACCAGCGGAGTGGCGGCGTCAATGGTCTTGCTGCCCGGTGTCGACTCGCTGTCCTGAATCGTCCACTTGGCCGCAGCGTTAATCGTGGTGTTGATGTTGTCGATCTTGTTTTTTGTCGCATCGTCCAGCCCAATGGTCAGCGTTTTCAAGGTTTTGTCATACGTGGTTTCCACGTGATTCTTGCCTGCGAATTCCAGCGTATCGCCTGCCTTGATCTCCCCGGTGACCGAATCGGATTTCACCTTGAAGCCGCCCTTAAGGGTCTCAATGTTGTTGTTGATGGTAGTGATCGTGTTGTTATTGCTCAGGTCGATGTTCTCACCCAGCTTGGCGTTAGCCTTTACAGTCACGGTAGCGCCATCAGACGCATGGGCCACATCCACATCGATCGTGTTTTCTTCGCCTTGGAACATGATGTTCTGTTTGGTAGCGTCGCCCAACGTGATGTTCTGTTTCGCGCCTGCAGCGTTGCTGACGGTGAAGCCGCCTTTCAGCGCCGCAATGTCAGTGGCGTTGCCGGTAACGCTGGTCTTGACAGCTTTCAGCTGCGCCACGTTCACCGCGTCGGTGTCTTCGAAGCCCGCGGCTACGTTGGTGATCTGGCGGGTATTATCGGCATTGCCTACGGATACGGCGGCCAGTGTGGATTTCCATTCAGGACCTGTCTTTGTAGAGGCGGCTCCGGTGGACGGATCATAGCCTGCCACGTCCTTGTCGACAGAAGCCACAGAGCCCGCACCCAGCGCTACCCCGTCGGCGTTCTGCACGTCTGCGTTGTGCCCGATCAGCACGGCGTCTTTTACTGTCAGCTCTTTTTCTGTGTCAGCCACTCCGAGTACGATGCTTCCGTTCGCTCCCGTCAGTTTCCTCTTATCACCAAGCAGGATGGCACCTGTTGTATCGGATACAGTATTTTCCGATCCCATCAGTGTTATATGTTTAACATTTGTCCCCGTATTGTTAAAGCCGTCAAGCATGTTATATTCGCTTGGCGTTTCACTCGTCCCTGTCAATGTGTTCGCCACGCCGATCAGCTGAGATCTGACAGCCAAGTCCGCTTTATTCCCTCCGCCGATGGCGAGGACGGCGCCGCCGGGATTGGTTTTTATCGCTTTTCTTAAATTTTCCGCTGCCGCTTTGACAGAACCTTTTGCCGCCGGTGCTGTTACGGAAGCTATGGAATTGGTAATTTCGTTCCCCGCACCGTAAATCAACGCGCCGTTTGCGTTATAGGCCCGATTGGCCAGACCGACAATGCTGTTCGCCACGCCGGAGCTTTTATCGTCCGGGAGCTGTCCAAAGAAACTCGTTCCCTGTTTCGCCGTCGCCGATTCGATGCTGTTCAGCGCGCCGACGGACACAGCACCGGCATTTTGCATATACGCTTTCTGATGTCCCCCGGGATAGCTGGTGGACATAATGGAATAACTGCCGACAAGAGTACTCAGTGTCCCGCCTGCATAGCTGTTATTGCCGAGCAATGTCGATGCCACACCGGAACCATTCTCAACATTATAATCTGAAGGCGAGATCTTTACGTCGCCCATGTCTCCGGCATACAGACGATTACCGATAGCAATAGAGTGCGACAGCGCTTTGGCATTTTGCCCAATGGCAATGGCACCGGTTGCTTTTTTCATGCCAAAAAGTACCCCTTGTGCTTTCCGGCCCCCCTGCATATAAGCGTAAGCGTCTTTGCCGAGAGCAATACTTTGTCCCTCGCCTTCAGGGAACCTGCCGGGATCCTCTAAAATTTCATGCTTAATTTTTGCATCGATACTCATAAGCGAATTCTTGTCGTCAAAGACCACGGCCACTTTTTTATCAACCGCTTTCAGCTGGGCCACGTTCACCGCGTCGGTGTCTTCGAAGCCCGCGGCTACGTTGGTGATCTGGCGGGTATTATCGGCATTGCCTACGGATACGGCGGCCAGTGTGGATTTCCATACCTTGTCGGTCTTTTTAGAAGCCGCTTTGGTTGTCGGGTCATAACCGGCCACGCCCTTGTCGACAGAAGCCACAGAGCCAGCGCCCAGGGCCACGCCGCCGGCTTTCTGCACGTCTGCGTTGTGTCCGATCAGCACGGCGTCGGCGACCTTCAGCTCTTTTTCTGCGTCAGCCGCTCCGAGTACGATGCTTCCATTCGCTCCCGTCAGTTTCCTGTTGTCGCCGAGCAAAATGGCATTTTTTGTATTACTCAGCTTATTGTTGGAGCCGATGACGGACACATGTTGAACGTTTTCCGCCGTGTTCGCAAAGCCGTCAAGCATGTTATATTCGCTTGGCGTATTACTCGTCCCTGTCAATGTGTTGCCCACACCCACTACTTTGGAAAGCAAGGCGTAGTTCGCCGTATTGGCTCCGCCGATGACCAGTACAGATCCGCCGCTTTCTTTCACCATACCGCCAAGTACACCAATCATGTCGGTATTATCACCGTTATCGATTGCTTTTTGTAACGCCTCCGCCGCGTTTGCAACAAAGGGCGTACCACCGGCCGATACCTCTCTGTAAGAATTGGTGACTTTATTGCCGGCGCCGAAGATCAGTGCGCCGTTGGCGTTCTCTGTCCTGTTCGCCACGCCGACGAGGCTGTTCGCCACACCGTCGAAACGAGCCATATATAGAGGACGTCGCTCCTTGGAATCCTGTGTATCCGGTTGCCCCGTTCCCCTGAATTTGGTTAAACGCACCAGTTGCGGCAGAAGCCGTCCCGTTCGCCACGGCGCCTGCACCGGCTGCCAGCGCCATGACGCCTTTAGCGCCATCGTTGTTGTAGTTGCCTGCGTTGCGTCCCAAATCGTTCACGCTGTAGTAGTGGGTCGCCGCGTTGTCAACTTTGCCGCTCAGTGCCTTGAGCTGCGCCACGTTGACGGCGTCATTATCAGCAGCACCGCCGGCCACATTTGTGATACGGCGATAATTTTTAGCAACTGTCGTATCGCCTACCTTGTATTCTTCATTGCCAACGGATACCACACCATTTTCTTTTGCGAAGGCCTCATTAGATAAATAAGCCTTGGTTGCCACATCATCGGCAATATTGGCAAGTGAATTTGTACCCAGAGCCACAGAATTATCGGAAGCGGCACGCGCATGGGAACCTACCGCCGCTGATTTTGTTACAGAAGTTCTCCCGTCCAGCGTGGAGGTAATCGCATAATCGCCTAACGCCATGGAACTTTCACCGATAGAACGTGCCCAATGGCCGATTGCTACGGAATCCTTGCCTTCCGCTCTTGCCTGCTTGCCAAGCGCATTTGCATAATGACCGATTGCTTTTGACATGACACCGATTGATACCGTATTTGTATCAAAAGCTTCTGCCCCTGCACCCAAAGCGGTGTCCTGATAGCCAAATGCTTTTGCACCAAATCCCACCGCCGTGGAATTCATCGTTTCCTTGCCCGACGCAACGACAGTATCATCATCCACTGGCGTAAAGTAATTATTGGAAACACCGATATTCGGCGTAGTTCCATCGGGTGCCTGCTTACCGATATAGGCACTTCTTCCTATCGCCGTGCCATTCCATGCGGTAGCATCCGTCGTCGCTTCTGCGCCGAATACTGCCGTATGATCCGCGCCTGCCTTAGACCGCATGCCAACAGCAAGAGATACAGCACCCAAAGCGTTTGCCTCACGCCCATATGCTGCAGAATCAGCGGTTTTTGCATCGGAATAGATACCAATCGCCAGGGAATTGGCTCCTTCCGCCTTTGCACCATACGCCATGGCAACTGCTGTAGAAGCCTTTGCTTCCGATCGACTTCCAATAGCTACACCAAAACCACCTGTAGCCTCTGCACCTAAACCTATAGAAATATCCTGTACGCCTGCTTTTGCACCACTACCTATAGCAATAGCAGCTTCACCAGTTGTCTTGGGCGCAGAAAACTCTGCTCCATCACTTCCTAATGCGATGCTATGTTTTCCATCTGCTTTTGCTCCACGGCCAATAGCTATCGCTTTCGCTCCTGTTGCTCCGTCGTTGTTCCAGTTGGTGCCCGCGGGCGCGCCGCTGTCGTCGGCCTTGACAGAGAAATAATGTACGGCGCCTTCGTCAACTTTGCCGCTCATCGCTTTCAGCTGGGCCACGTTCACTGCGTCGGTGTCTTCAGTACCGGCGGCTACGCCCGTGATCTGGCGGGTCCGCCCCGTCGAGGCATCGCCCACAGATACGGCGGCCAGTGTGGATTTGTACGTAGACAGCAGAGCGCCTTTAGCGCTTTCGGCCTGAGCCAAAGCGTTTTTGGCGTTATCCAGCGCTGTTTTATGGGCGTCGCTCTGGTCGGCATCGTACGCCTGCTGAGCCGCGGTCACAGTCGTCTGCGCGTTTTTGATTTTCATCTCAGCTTCCGTCAGTTCGTCTGTTTTGCCCAAGGCGGCAGCGGCCGCCGCGTCGTCGGTGAATTTTGCGCCGGTGACGGGGTTGTAGCCCAAAACATCCTTGTCACGGTCAGCCACGGAGGTTGCACCCAGCGCCACGCCGTTTTTCACGTTGCTTCTGGCCCAGAAGCCGAGGGCGGTGGAGTATTCTTTGGTGGCCTGAGCCCAAGGGCCAATGGCCGCAGCGCGTTTTTCAGCGGCGTTTGAAGCATAGCCCGAAGCCAGCGACTCTTCACCATTGGCTTTGGAGAAGCCGCCGAAAGCGGAACCGTGTTTTTTCGCCCTTGAATAGGAGCCGACAGCCGTGTTAATGTAGGTGTCGGCAATTTTTTTAGAATCGGCACCATCGGCCGGATCCTGGAGGAAGTAGGCATCCAGGCCCTGAGCTTTAAAATACTTGGCTTTTTCTTCCTCGCTGAGGTTTTCGTATTCTTCTCCGTCGATAAAGTTGCCGTCATAGGCCAAACTCTGCATGCCGATGGCGATGGAGTTGTGCCCAGCTGCTACGCTGGCTTCTCCGACGGAAACGGAATTACGGCCTCGGCCATTGGCGTAGGCTCCCAACGCAGTCGATCTGTCAGCTTCGGCAAAACTGCCTTTGCCCACAGCCGTTGACGCGTCGGCTGTGGCTTGTGCCCAACCGCCGACAGCCGTGGACTCGGATTCTGAAGCGTGGCTACTGCTGCCGACCGCGGTGGCGTCCTGTCCTTTCACCTGCGCATAGCTGCCCAATGCTGTCTGTGCCGAACCGCCCAGGGTCTTTATCTGGTGGCCGACAAACACGCCGAAGGCACTCTCGCCGACAGAACCGTCATCATTCACAACGTGATCCTTCGTGTCTCTGCCGATGACGATGCTGCCCATAGCGGCCTGTGCGCCTCTGCCAATGGCAATGGCGAGCTCTTTATTCTGGTCAAAAATCCGCGCGTCTTTACCGATGGCGATGGCACCGTTTTGCGCCAACGCGTTTTGGCCTATGGCGACGCTGCCGCGGTCGTTCACATTCTCATGTTCTCCCTGAGCCACTGCGTTTTGTCCGATGGCAATGCCGCCAAGGTCTTTGGCGCCGTCGTTGTTCCAGTTGGTGTCGGCGGGAGCGGCGCTGTCGTCGTGGCCATCGTTCTTGACGGAAACGTAATGAGTCTGTGCGGCTTTGAGCTGCGCCACGTTCACCGCGTCGGTGTCTTCCGCACCGGCGGCTACGTTAGTGATCTGGCGGGTACGCCCCTTTGAGGCGTCGCCCACGGATACGGCGGCCAGTGTGGATTTGTACATAGACAGCAGTGTGTTTTTCTCGCCTTTAGCAGTTTCCAAAGCTTGTTCGGCATCACGCAGCGCTCTTCTATTGACGTTGCTCCGGTCGTTGTCGTATTCGGCTTGGGCATCTTTAACGGTTTTCTCCGCGGCGTCGATTTTCTTATCGGCGTTGTTCAGGTCGTTGGTTTTGCCCAGTGCGGCGGCCACGGCCGCGTCGTCGGCAAATACGGTGCCGGTGAGGGGGTTGTAGCCGTAAGCGCCGCCTTTGCGCTGAGCCTGCGAGTAGCTACCCAGAGCCACGCCAGTTTCAGTATTGAGAACAGCCGCCTTGGAACCGAGGGCCAAACCGTCGGGAGAATCTGTGACAGCGGCCGAGGCGCCCAGTGCCACCGCCGCCTTGGATTTTTCGTCGACGTAGGCAACACCGCCGATGGCAATGGCAGAATCGCTCTCCGCTTTTTTGTAGACGACCGACGGTTTCCGACCGAACCTCTTGCCAATGCCGATGGCAATGGCATCCCGTCCGCTCGCTTTGGCGTTACTACCTATAGCGACTGCGTAATTCCCCGTCGCGTCAGCGTTGGTGCCGCCGGCAAAAGCATTTTCCCCGGCATGTGTATCTGCACCGATTGCTGTCCCTTGGTGCCCGTCGGCCACGCTGTTCTGTCCCACGGCCAGACTGCCGCCGCCGCTAGCTTTCGCATCATTGAAAGGATAACCTGCCGGATCCATGTCAATGTACTTCAGGCCGATGTCAACATTGGTTCCGTTTTGCGTCAGCTTTATGCCGCGGCCGGCACCCAATGTAACCTTGGCGCCGGGAGCCACAGAGGCAGCAGCGCCGCTGGCTGTCGCTTCGCCTTCGGTACTTGTTTTTCTGGCAACGGCCAGCGTCCAGCCGCCATCTACTTTTGTATTCAGTGCCTTGAGCTGCGCCACGTTGACGGCGTCGGTGTCTTCGGTACCGGCGGCGAGGTTGGTGATCTGGCGGGTATTCGTGGCATTGCCCACGGATACGGCGGCCAGTGCGGATTTCCAGCCTCCCAGCAGCGTGTCGGACCTGTTTGTCCCCACCTGATTGTAACGACCGTAAATATTTTGCATATATTGACTGAACGTGCCGTAGTTTTGCACGCTGTTGTCGATAATAAAGCCGTCGATATTGACGATGCGGCTGAACTTAGAGTCATCGACTTTGCTACTGTCAATAGTAATAGCGCCGATTTTGCCGACATTGTCAGTCGGCGCAAGATCTGTGGCATAGACCACCCCATGTCCGGCAGTCAACATAAAGGCTGTCACCAGCGCTGCCAAAGAAATAGCAGGTTTTGCCGATTTGCATTTAGAATGTCTCTTTGCCACCTCTGAAACCACCACATAACAGGCTTTTACTTTGCTCCAGATCACCTTGTAAATTTTATTCATTATGCACACCCCTTTCCTCTTATACTCGACGTAATCGTTGTAGAATAGTGGAAATAACTTTTCTTAATAAAACTATAACCAGTATGATTTTATCTGTCAAGTTTTAATTTTCAGTTTTTTTAATTTAGTAAATTGCAATAAGAAGTTGCACACTTTTTATTGCAATTTACGACTTTTATTTTTCATTTTTTCTCGTATTTTTCTACATATCCCATGTTACCCCTCCTTTTGTTGTATTTTTGCTTACAGTATACTATTTAGTAATCAAAAATACAATATCCCCCTTACACAGGCTTTGGCTAGGGCCTTGGCTGTATAAGGGGGATAATTTGATTATTTAAACAAGTCTTTGATTTTGTCCATAAACCCTTTTTCTTCCGGGTTGATGTTGTCTTTGGCCATATCGGCAAAGTTTTGCAGAGCGGTCTTTTGGCGTTCGTTCAGTTTGGTGGGTACCACCACCTTGATGCGTACCAGCTGATCGCCCCGTCCGGAGCCCCGCAAACGGGGGATGCCTTTGCCCCGCAGGCGCATCACGCGTCCGGGCTGGGTTCCTTCCGGTATTTTCATGACCACTTTGCCGTCCAGGGTGGGCACTTCCACTTCTGCGCCCAGGGTGGCCTGGACGATGTTGATGGGGACTTCACAGTATACGTCGTTGCCGTCCCGTTCAAAGAATTTATGCCGTTTGACGAAGAGGTATACATACAAATCGCCATGGGGGCCGCCTTTGGCTCCGGCTGCCCCTTCGTTGGCCACCCGCAGGCGGGAACCGTCGTCCACGCCGGCAGGCACTTTCACTTTCAGGGTCTTGACTTTTTCTACGGTGCCGCTGCCATGACAGTCGTGGCAGGGGTCGGATACGATCTTCCCTTCCCCGTGGCATTTAGGACAGGGACGCACGGTCTGCATCTGCCCCAGCATGGTGTTTTGGACCACGCGGATCTGACCGGTGCCGTGGCATTCCGGACAGGTTTCCACTTTGGAACCGGGTTCCGCCCCGGTACCGTGGCAATGGTCACACTGCTCGTCCCGGGAGAGGGAAATCTCTTTTTCTACACCGAAAGCCGCTTCTTCAAAGGTCAGGTGCAGGTCAAAGCGCAGGTCCGCCCCGCGCTGAGGGCCCCGGTTGGCCGCTCCGCCGCCCCGGCGTCCGCCGGCGCCGCCGAAGAACATGTCGAAAATGTCTTCCATACCGCCGCCGCCAAAACCGCTGAAGCCCTCAAATCCGCCAAAGCCGGCGGCTCCCGGGCCACCGCCGTTTTCAAAGGCCGCCATACCGAACTGGTCATACTGGGCGCGCTTTTGTTCATCGGAAAGCACGCTGTAGGCTTCGCTGCATTCTTTAAATTTTTCTGCCGCTTCGGGGTTATCCTTGTTTACGTCAGGATGGTACTTGCGCGCCAGTTTCCGATATGCTTTTTTGATATCGTCGGCGCTGGCGTCTTTAGCGACGCCCAGCACCTCGTAAAAATCTCGTTTTTCTGCCAATTCTCACACCATCCTGCCGGGGTTATTTCTTATCTTCATCCACTACTTCTGCGTCTACTACATCGTCATCTGTTTTTTTGGCTTCTTCCGTGCCCTGCGCGCCGCCTGCCGCACCCTGTGCCTTGTTGGCTTCTTCCGCCTGTTTGTACAGTTCGGAAGACAGTTCGTACAGGGGTTTGGTCAGGGCTTCGGTATCGGCTTTGATTTTATCGTTGTCGGTACCTTTCAGGTCTTCTTTCAGAGTTTCCATGGCGCTCTTTACTTTGGCTACCAGGTCGTCTTTGCCTTTGCCTTCCATGTCTTTAATAGTCTTTTCCGCCTGATATACCAGAGAGTCGGCCTGATTGCGTATTTCTACGCCTTCTTTGCGTTTTTTATCTGCGTCCGCGTTGGCTTCCGCTTCTTTCACCATCCGGTCCACTTCGTCCTTGCTCAGCGTGCCGGAAGAGGTGATGGTGATTTTCTGTTCTTTGCCGGTACCCAGATCTTTGGCGCTGACGTTGACGATACCATTGGCATCGATGTCGAAAGCCACTTCGATCTTCGGTACGCCACGGGGCGCTGCCGGAATTCCGCCCAGTTCAAAACGGCCCAGAGTCTTGTTATCAGAAGCCATTTCCCTCTCGCCCTGCAGAACGTGGATATCCACCGACGGCTGGTTATCGGTGGCCGTAGAGAATACCTGTTTGCGGGAGGTAGGAATGGTGGTGTTGCGGTCAATGATTTTGGTAAATACGCCGCCCAGGGTTTCAATGCCCAGAGACAGAGGCGTTACGTCCAGCAGCAGTACGTCTTTTACTTCCCCTGCCAGTACGCCGGCCTGAATGGCGGCGCCAATGGCTACGCATTCGTCCGGGTTCACGTTGCGGGTAGGTTCTTTGCCCATGACCCGTTTGATCGCTTCCTGTACCGCCGGAATTCGGGTAGAACCGCCTACCAAAATGACCTTATCGACCTGATCGGCAGAAAAACCGGCATCGCTTAAGGCGCGCTGAGTCGGCCCCACGGTACGCTCTACCAGGTCAGCGGTCATTTCTTCAAATTTCGCCCGGGTCAGGTTCATGTCCAGATGTTTCGGGCCATCGGCGCCTGCGGTAATAAAGGGCAGGTTGATGTTGGTGTTCACCATGCTGGACAGCTCGATCTTGGCTTTTTCGGCCGCTTCACGCAGACGCTGCATCGCCATTTTATCTGCGGTCAGGTCAATGCCGTTTTCTTTTTTAAATTCGCCGGCCATCCATTCCACAATGCGGTTGTCAAAGTCGTCGCCGCCCAGATGGGTATCGCCGTTGGTGGCTTTTACTTCGAATACGCCGTCGCCTAATTCCAGAATACTTACGTCGAAGGTACCGCCGCCCAGGTCATAGACCAGGATGGTGTGGTCGTCGCTCTTGTCGATACCGTAAGCCAGAGAGGCCGCCGTCGGTTCGTTGATGATGCGCAGCACTTCCAGACCGGCAATTTTACCCGCGTCTTTGGTCGCCTGACGCTGGGAGTCGGAGAAGTAGGCCGGTACGGTGATAACAGCCTGGGTCACCGTTTCGCCCAGGTATTTTTCCGCATCGGCTTTCAGCTTCTGCAGCACCATAGCGGAAATTTCTTCCGGAGAGTATTTTTTATCGTCGATTTCTACCCGATAGCCGGCTTCGCCCATGTGACGTTTAATGGACGCGACAGTGCGGGCGGGGTTGGAAACAGCCTGGCGTTTAGCCATCTGCCCCACCAGACGCTGACCGTCCTTGGTGAAGCCTACAACGGACGGGGTCAGTCGGCTGCCTTCCGGGTTGGTGATGACGGTCGGTTCGCCGCCTTCCATTACTGCCACTACCGAGTTTGTGGTTCCCAAGTCAATACCGATTACTTTAGACATGATTTATTCCTCCTTGATTGTTCCTGATTGTTTACTTACGTTTTTTGCTTTTTCCGTTTCTTACTCGTTGCTGATGACGCGCACCTTGCTGTGTCGCACTACTTTTTCCCGCAGCACATAGCCTTTTTCAAAAACCATGTCGATGGTTTCGTCTTCCAGTTCCGGGTTTTGCCCCCGCATCACGGCTTCGTGCAGATGAGGGTCAAACTTCTCGCCTTCTGCGGGGATCTCCGTCACGCCCAAGTCTTCCAGTGTTTTTACAAACTGCTTCTGGATTCCGGCCATGCCGTCAACCACGCTCTGCACATCCGTTGCGTTTACCGCCGCCGCTTCTGCCCGGCCGAAGTTGTCCAATATTTTCAGGAAGCGGTTGACCACATCAATGGTCACATATGTGGAAAGTTCCTGACGCTCGGCCGTGTTCCGCCGGCGGAAGTTTTCAAAATCAGCCTGGAGCCGCAGCAAACGGTTCTGTAATTCTGTGGCTTCTTCTTCCTTTACTTTCAACTGGGCGGCTAAGGCTGTCAGCTTATCCTGCAGCGCATTGGCATCGGTTTCCGCCGCGCCTTCGCCCGCCTGGGCTTCTTCCTGCCCTTCGGCCTTACCCTCTACGCTTACGTTCTCCCCTGCGGATACGTCGCCACCGCTTTTCCCCGGCGTATCGGCATCCTGCAGCAGTCCTTCTGCGGAAATCCCCGGCATCTCTGCCGGACCTGCCGCATTTTCCCTCTGCTCCCGGTTCATTTCTTCCGGGTTCTTTCCCTGTTCCATCTCCTCAGTGAACAATGTACTGCCTCCTTTACAGGCTTTTCTTTACTGTGAGTCGTTTAAAATAGTTTCCAGATATTTGTGCAGGTAATTCATGACGGCCATGACCTTGCGGTATTCCATCCGGGTCGGTCCCAGCACCGCCATGGTACCCACGATTTGTCCGTTCAGACGGTAGGTCGCCTGTACCATGCTGCAATCCTTAATGCCGGTAAATTTATTCTCGCTGCCGATGGTGACCTTCAAACCGGAATCATCCCCGGCGGAAAGAATATCTTTGACGACTTTTTCTTCTTCCAGGATACCCAAAAGATCCTTTACTCTGCTGACATCCTGAAATTCCGGCTGATTGAGCAGCTGTTTGGCGCCGCCCAAAAAGACTTTTTGTTCCTTATTTTTAGCTGCGATATTGTCAATGGCCTCTTTTAACGAAGCCAGCAATACATCATCATGCGCGACCTGCGAATATACTTCCTGCAATAAATCGCCGGTGATTTCCGTCAACTTACGGTTTTTCAGCAAGTGGCTCATTTTACCGGCCAGGTAATCCAACTGCCCCATGTCCATGTCCACAGGCAGTTCGATCAAACCGCTGTCCATGGCGCCATCGTCTGTCACAATACACATGATGGCCTGCCGTTCATTCAGGGGCAAAAAGCGCAGGTATTGAAACCGGGCCCGGGAGCTTTTGTTGGCCACGACCAGAGACACATTCTGTGTCATGCGGGAGAGGATCTTGGCAGTGGACTTGAAAATATCGTCCATGCTGCGGATCCGTTCCTTATACCAGCTGTTGATCAGGGCTCTGTCGTTTTCCGTAAGGTTTCCCGGTTCCTGCATGGAATCTACATACAGGCGGTACGCCAGTGCGGAAGGGACCCGTCCGGCCGAGGTATGCGGCTGTTCCAGATACCCCAGAAGTTCCAGGTCACTCATTTCATTGCGAATGGTGGCCGGGCTCAGACCCAGGTCATGTTTGCGGGCGATAGTGCGTGAGCCTACCGGTTCCGCCGTTTCAATATAGTCTTCAATGATGATCTGCAGGATTTTTCGTTTTCGATCGTTTAACATGATCCCACCTCATCTTACACAGTAGCTTTTACTGTAGCCTTGGCGGCAGCTTTTAGAAGAATCCGTCTTTTCCCTGCGACATCATTCCAAAACCACAGTTTTTCTTTTTTGTTAGCACTCATTCTTTTAGAGTGCTAATAGTTCCTACATTGTTAGGATAGCATCCTGTCCTGTTCCTGTCAATAGTCAAAAGGTAAAAATTTGTGTGTTCTTTGTGAATCATGGTGCGAAAGCCCAAAAGACCGCAAGTTGTAATTGCTCTGTCCCAGGTTGATTCTATCGACCGCATTGTCACTTGGTTTATGGTATAAATGCCTCAAACACTTGATTGCCGAAGCACATACCATAAGGGGTAAGGCATAAGCGATCCCCCTGTCGGGCAAGCATCTTTTTTTTGAAAAAGGGGGCCAGTTCCCTGCCAAACTGTGTCAGGATATCTACGCCAAAACGCTCCTGCATTTCTGAAAGAGAAATCCCCTCTGCTAAGCGCAGTCCCATAATAATGGCTTCTGCCAGTTGTACTTCCGGAGATAACGGTTCTGTTTCCCGGAACGTTTTCACCGTAGCTTCTGTCCCCTGTTTTTGTGCCGAAGCAGCTCCACTATCAGGCATTGATGTTTTCGCACCCCTGCAAGAAAGATTACCTATGGTAAGATTTTGACTATCATCAAAAGTTACGTTCTCTTGTGTCAAAGGTAATCCATTTCCCCCTCGCACCGGTGCCGCGCAACCCCTTTCTGCATTTTCCCAATACTGAAGGTACATCTCCACATCCGTCGTGTTCGTATACCGTACCTGACCGGTAAAGGTGCAGGCTCCCACCCCAAAAGCCATGTAGGGATCGTAGTGCCAGTACACCAGATTATGGCGAGATTCACAGCCGGGCCGGGCATAGTTGGAAATTTCATAACGGCGCAAACCGTTTTCTTCCAATATATAGGTTGTCATTTCGTACATCCGGAGCGTTTCATCTTCTGTTGGCAGCACGGTCTGCCCTCGTGCCACTAATGCGTCCAGCGGCGTACCGACTTCCAAAATCAAACTGTAAGCGGAGATGTGTTCTGTGTCCAGCCTTAACGCCTGTGTCAGCGTATCCTGCCAGGAAGCCGCTGTCTGCCCCGGAATACCGCTCATCAGGTCAATATTGATTCGGGCAAATCCAGCGTCTTTCGCCCAACACACCGCGTCCTTTGCCTGCTGTACCGTATGCATGCGCCCCAGGGCTTTTAATTCAGCTTCCTGAAAACTTTGCACACCAAAGCTGATCCGATCAAACCCCATTTGGCGCAGCTGCACTAAGTCAGCCTTGGTCACCGTACCCGGGTTGGCTTCGATCGTGGCTTCGGCCGGTTCCTTCCACCAGCCGTTTTCTTTCAGGCAATGCACGATACACCCGATCTGCGTTGGTGAAAGCGTTGTGGGTGTGCCGCCCCCAAAATAAATCGTAGCGTTTTCGGCGGCAACAGTTGCGTCTGCCCCTTTTTTTTCGCCTTCAAGTCGGAAGTTCCCCATTACATCTTCCGTACCCGTTCCTTCTATTGCATGCCCGAGCGCAGACAGGTTCGAATCTTCATTAACCCTCTTAGCATTGGTAAGGTGACCGATTTCGCCTGTTGCCTCAGGGTGGTTGCTTCGGCAGACAATCTCCCGGCACAAGGCTACGACGTATCGCTTCCGCACGTCTGCGCTAAAACCCGCATACGAGGGAAAATCGCAATAAAGGCATTTTTGCAAACAAAAAGGAGTATGTATATATACCCCTTGAAATAGTTCATAGCGTTTCATGTGATAAAATTATCCTTTTTTTTCCATCCCCAGAATCGCCATAAAAGCTTCCTGCGGCAATTCTACGGTGCCAACCTGCTTCATACGTTTTTTGCCGGCTTTCTGTTTTTCCAGCAGCTTACGTTTCCGGCTGATATCACCGCCATAGCATTTGGCCAGCACATCCTTGCGCAATGCCGCTACGTCTTCACGGGCGATGATCTTATTGCCGACGGCCGCCTGCACCGGAATCTGGAACTGCTGGCGGGGGATCAGGCTCCGCAGCCGTTCCACCAGCTTGCGCCCCTGGAATTGAGCATTCTCCCGATGTACGACCGCCGACAGCGCATCCACCGGTTCGCCATTCAGCAGAATATCCACTTTCACCAGGTCGCTGGGGCGATAGCCCGCCAATTCATAGTCCAGAGAAGCATATCCCCGGCTACAGCTTTTCAAACGATCGAAATAATCATAGATGATCTCCGACAAGGGCAGCGCATAGTGGATCATCACGCGATCCTCATCCAGATAGGTCATGTTTTCGTAATCGCCGCGTTTTTCCTGCGACAGCTCCATCACAGCGCCCACATAGTCTTTCGGCACGATGATCGTGGCATTTACATAAGGTTCTTCCACACTTGCCATCACCGTGGGATCCGGGAACAAAGACGGATTGTCCACCAGTTCCACATCCCCATTGGTCCGATTGATCTGGTACACAACGTTAGGCGCGGTGGTAATCAAATCTAAATTGTATTCCCGTTCCAACCGTTCTTTGATGACGTCCATATGAAGCAGACCTAAAAAGCCGCAGCGGAAGCCAAAGCCCAGAGCGGTAGAGGTTTCCGGTTCAAACAGCAGGGAGGCGTCATTCAGCTGGAGTTTTTCCAGCGCATCCCGCAAATTATCATAATCGCTATTATCCACCGGGTACAGTCCGCAGAAGACCATGGGGGTCGCTTTGCGGTAGCCGGGCAACGGTTCTGCCGCCGGGCGCGCCGCATCGGTCACCGTGTCGCCGACCCGGGCTTCGCCCACGGTTTTAATGGCCGCAGCCAGAAAACCTACGGTGCCGGCAGGCAGCACTTCCGCACTGACAGGGGCCGGCTTAAAGACGCCCACTTCCGTCACTTCGTACACGACGCCGGTAGCCATCATCTGAATCTTCATGCCCCGACGGACTTCCCCGTCATAAATGCGCAGGTAAAGGATGACCCCTTTATAAGGATCAAACTTGGAGTCAAAGACCAGTGCTTTTAAGGGTTTTTGCGCGTCTCCTTCCGGCGGCGGTATCCGATGCACAATGGCTTCTAATATTTCTTCCACTCCCGCGCCGGTTTTCGCGCTGCACAGCACCGCTTCACTGGCATCGATGCCGATGACATCTTCAATCTCTTTTTTGACCTTATCCGGATCAGCGCTGGGCAGATCAATTTTATTGATGACCGGAATGATTTCCATATCATTATCCAGTGCCAGATAGGTATTGGCCAGAGTCTGGGCTTCGATTCCCTGGGTGGCATCAATCACCAGAAGCGCGCCTTCACAAGCCGCCAGAGCACGGGATACTTCGTAGTTAAAATCCACATGGCCCGGCGTGTCAATAAAATTCAGCATATACTCTTCCCCGTTATGAGCGCGATATATGCTTTGCACCGCCTGATCTTTGATCGTAATGCCCCGTTCCCGTTCCAGGTCCATGGAGTCCAATATCTGCTCTTCCATTTCTCTTTTGGTCAGCGTGCCGGTCATCTCGATCAGCCGATCGGCTAACGTGGACTTGCCGTGGTCAATGTGTGCGATAATCGAAAAATTGCGTATATGATCTTTTTGCATGTACGTGTTGCGGCGTTTGGCCGTTCCTTTCTTCTTAAATATTTTTCTGTATAACCATACTATATAATATTATGATACTTTTCTGCGATAGTGAACCGATTATTACCTATTATACATTAAAATACCCGTTTTGTGAAAAAAATTAATCTTGCATTACTGCCCCACCCGTGGTAAAATACTTTGGTAAAAGCTATTTTAGGAGGTGAATCGATTGCCTAACATTAAATCTTCTATCCGCAGTGCAAAAACTGACGCAGAACGCCGCGCTAAGAACGCCGCTGAAAAGACTGCCGTTCGTACCGCTGCTAAAAAAGTAGAACTCAAAGTTGCGGAAGGCAACAAGGCCGAAGCAGAAGCTTCTTTACGAGCTGCCAGCGGCTTAATTGATAAAGCAGCCCGCGGTGGTGTTATTTCCAAGAACTCCGCTGCTCGCAAAAAATCCAAACTGGCTAAAAAAGTTAATTCTGTTGAATAATCTTTCCGGCGGAAGGATGCGTTTTTCTGTAACAGTTCTGTAGCAGAAAGCGGATTCCGTTCTACGCAGCCTCTTCCCTAATGAAGGGCTTCAACGAACCTTTCTTCCATGCGCTTTGGCAAAAAATCACCTGCTTACTTTTGGTAAGCAGGTTTTTTGTGGTGTGTTTTACATTTCATAGTTTAGCTTTTCTGCTTTGCTCAGGGCTTAGCGTCCGGCACCGTTTTTTTCTCCGCGCCGGAATTCTTATTGTTTGCCATCAGCTGTTGCAGTTCCTGCATAAAGTTTTGTACATCGGCAAACTGGCGGTAGACCGAGGCAAAACGCACATAGGCGATTTGATCCACCTTGGCCAGATGTTCCATGACCATTTCGCCGATTTCCCGACTGCTGATTTCGGATTCTCCTTTTAAGCGCAGTTCTCTTTCAATATTATGGGCCATGTCCTGAATCGTTTCCAGGGACACCGGACGTTTTTCAAAAGCTTTTAATAAGCCGCTCAGGAGTTTGCCGGTATCAAACAATTCCCGACGTCCGTCTTTTTTACTCACCACCAACGGTGTTTCTTCGTATTTTTCATAGGTAGTAAAGCGCCGCAAACAGTGCGGACATTCCCGACGGCGGCGGATAGACACGCCATTCTCCACGGAACGGGAATCTATGACTCGGCTGTCTTCATGAGAACAAAACGGACACTTCATGGGCTCACATCCTTTGCGTTAGTAAAATCACTGACCTGGCTGAAAATAAAACGATAATGGAAACACGGCGATATAACACTATATATAACCTATATATAACAAAGCGGCAGCTCACGCTGCCGCATCAAATCACAGATCAACGGCCCATCCAGGGAGGAATTTCCGTGTTTCCGCCCCCGGATGATTTACCGGGGTTAAAACCGGAGATCACGGAACTGCCATTACCGGGCTGTGGTTCCTGCGCAGCCGGAGCAGATGCAGCCGGTTTGATCACTGTAGCTTTGGGTTCCTGACGAGTGTCGGTCCGGGTACGTCCACCGCCCCAGCCGCTGCCCGGCGTTTTAATGGTAGACGTGCCGCCCAGAGCAGGATTTTTACTATTGAATCCGGTAGCAATTACCGTTACGCGGATCTCATCATCCAGATTTTCATCGATCACGGCGCCAAAGATGATGTTGGCTTCCGGATCCACGGCTTCCGTGATTGCATTGGACGCTTCATTCACGTCAAACAGGGACAAATCTTTGCCGCCTGTAATGTTGAACAGTACGCCCCGGGCGCCTTCGATCGAGGCTTCCAGCAACGGGCTCTTGATTGCCGCTTCCGCCGCTTCCACCGCGCCGTTGTCGCCTTTTGCCGTACCAATGCCCATTAAAGCCGAACCGGCATTGGACATAATGGTCTTCACGTCAGCAAAGTCTGCGTTGATCAGGCCCGGTACGGAGATCAGATCCGAAATGCCCTGTACGCCCTGACGCAACACATCATCGGCGATGCGGAACGCATCCAGCATACTGGTCCGACGGTCAATTACCTGTAATAAACGGTCGTTGGGAATGGTGATCAGGGTATCCACACGGTCTTTTAAGTTGACGATGCCGGCTTCCGCCTGATTCATCCGCCGTTTGCCTTCAAAAGAAAAGGGTTTTGTCACCACACCGACAGTCAGCGCGCCTGCCTGCCTGGCACAATCCGCCACGATGGGAGCTGCGCCGGTACCGGTACCGCCGCCCATACCGGCTGTGACAAACACCATATCCGCGCCTTGCAATTCTTCAATCAGCTGATCGCGGGATTCTTCGGCCGCTTTTTGCCCGATTTCCGGATTGGCGCCGGCGCCCAGACCTTTCGTTAATTTTTCACCAATCTGGATACGATTTTGCGCCTTGGATAAAAACAAAGCCTGCGCATCGCAGTTCACCGCAATAAAATCCACGCCCCGCAAGCCGGCCGTGATCATGCGATTGACCGCATTATTGCCGCCACCACCTACGCCGACAACTTTAATTTTAGCTAAAGTTTCCGGAATTATGTCAGATACTGTCGGATTGTTCGTGATATCTTCAAACATCGCTAAGTTCCCCCTACTTTCTCTATCATAGAATCATTATAACATTCTATGAAAAAATGGAAAAGCCAATTTCAAAATTAATTTACAATAATTTCTTTAACAGAGAGTCTGACTATATAGAAGTAATCCTTTTCACTCCCTATTTTTTCAGGTACAGGCGGCGGATGATCGCCAGATTATTAAAGATGCGCATGCCCAGTACCAGAATGACGATCATATAAAAATCAATGTCCAACATGATGCCCGCATAACAGAAGAACACGGCCAGAATGATATTTACCAGAAAACCGGAAAGAAATACCAGATTATCGTAATTCCCTTCCATGGCGGCGCGCAAGCCGCCAAACGCCGTATCAATACCGGCCATCAGCGCCACAGAGAAATAAGGCACGTAAATTTTCGGAATATAACCGGGGGCCAAAATAGCCAACGCCACTCCTAAAACCAAACCCAAAAGCGCGTAGATCATTTGGCACCTCCCTGCGCTCCGGAGGTCGCTTCTTGTGTTGTCTGTTTTTCTGCTTCCGATTGCTTCGTTTTTTCTGTTTCTGCCTTTTCCGCTTTTTCTGCCTCCGATTTCACGACTTTGGCAAACTCAAAACTCTTTTTTCCGGAAGCGGCAGGAATCCTGACTTTATCCTGTTTTTCCACTTCGGCTTTAATACCCCAGAATTTAAAGTTTTCCAATACGCCGCCCCGTAGTTTTAAAGAGCTTTCCAGGGTTTGCGGATTGCCGATCGCCGAAATAATAAAAGGCGCTGCCAACCGGGTCTCGTTGACCAGGACCGTGGGCCCCACACAACGGACTTCGCTGGTAGACACCAGACGCTGCCCATTCAGTGCAATGGCTTCCGCACCAGCCGCCCGCAGTTCATTAATGACCCGAAGCAGGTCTTCGTCATGTATAATATAAAGGTTTTTATTTTCTCCGGCTTTAATGGCCTGCTTACTGTCATCTATGGTCAGGATAACGCCCTTACCTTCCAGCGCAGTTTCCCCGGCCCGGGAACGCAGCGCCTCTATCTCTTTCTGCACGGTATCCGACACCCGTCCGGCACGATATTCGGACAGTTCCTTGTCCAGTTTATCCCTGTCGGCCTGCACTTCCTTCAGGCGCACGGACAATTCTTCCGCACGCTGCACCGATACAGTCTGGTAGCGTTGCTGTGACTTCAGCTGCATAGTGATCATGAAACCTAACACGGCACACACGATGAAGATCAGAATGCGTGTATGCTTGTTTTTGATCGTCAGCATAATTTCTCTTTCCTCTTATTCTTTCTAATTACTCATTTTAAGTTTAGCTCATTCTAAGTTTTTTCTAAGTTCTTTGGCTAACGTTTTACTTACTCAAACTCTTAGTTTTTACTTTTACCTGTCTTGTATTCCGTATTTTCACTTTGCCGGTTCGCAAAACAATTACGTCCTCTTGCCGAACAACTCTATTTACCCAGTATTGTAGGCATATACTGTCGGCAAGCATCCGGAAACCGTCATCTTGCCGAGCAACTCTATTTACCCGGTGGCGACTTTATTTAACCAGTTTAATAAAAGGCTTGCTGTATTGCAGATCCATATATTCCGCTTTTACGTTTTTCCCTTTGATTTCGTCAAAGACCGTCGTAAACAGTTCGGCTTTCCCGGCCAGTTCATTCACAGGACCTAAAATAACAGGAAACCCATAACGCAGCTGCAGCGTTAAATTTTTCTCCCCATCCAGATGCAGTTCGGAAATCTGTTCTTTCGCATCCGCTTTCAGCTTTTGAAAAAAAATCAGGACATCACGGATATCCTGATCCTGCAGACGGTCGCCGATAAACAGGTTGCCGCAGTCTTTGCCTGACAAACGGGGTACGGAGGCGTCCTTGATGCCGTCGGTCAGGTCCAGGACCAGCCCGTCCGCATCCAGTTTCGCATAGTTGCGATAGCTGGTCTTTACATATAGTGCAGGCTGTCTTTCATTGATATAGACATTCAAAACATTCGGGAAGTTATAATAGGCTTCCGCTTTTTCCACCCGCACGTCGCCCCGCAAAGCGGTCAGCATATCTGTTTTGGAAAAACGAAACAGGTTGACCGGTTCTTTTTCTCCGCCCATCTGCGCTAACTGCCCCACGGAAAAGTTACTGCTTCCATGTACGGCAATTTTACCAAACGAGAATTCCGGACGTTGGACGTAGCGCCAACCGCCTACAACAGCGCCGGCCAGTACAAATAGAGCCAACAGCCATAGAATATCTTTGAGCCTTTTTTGGCGCTGGTCCCGTTTTAAGCGGTCTCGATAGCTCTCCATCCCCGTCCCTCCTTCCCCGGTAAAATATGCGCTTATAAGTGAGCGGAATCCAGTATCATTTCACACAGCTCGCCAAACGTAGTCCCTTCCGCAGCGGCTGCATCCGGTACCAGACTGGTGGGCGTCATGCCGGGCACGGTGTTCATTTCCAGCACGTAGCAGGTTCCATCCGTGCCGACAATACAGTCGGTACGGGCTACCCCGGCGCAGCCCAGCACATCGTAGGCTTTGACAGATACCTCTGCCAGTTTGGTCAATATCTCTTCCGGCAAGGGCGCCGGGATGATGTGTTCCACACCGCCGGCGGTATATTTCGCTTTAAAATCATACCATTCCGCATGAGGTTTGACCAGGATCACCGGCCAGACTTTCACGGAACCGTCCGGCTGGCGCATCATGCAGACCGAGGTTTCCGAACCGGCAATATATTGCTCTACCAGTACTTCCGGGTCATATTCAAAGGCCGTATCCAGCGCTTTTTGTAAATTGGCCGGATCCTTTTCGATGGTCACCCCGATAGAACTGCCTTGTGAGGCGGGTTTAATCACGACCGGCAGCGTAAATTTTTCCGTGATTGCTTTGACCATGTCCCGGGAATCCCGATCTTTACGATAGAGGAAAAGATAGTCGGGCGTAGGAATACCGCTGCCCAAAAAGACCCGCTTGGCGGCAATTTTATTCATGCTGAGAGCCGAGGCCAGCACGCCAGAACCGGTATAAGGCACTTCCATCATTTCCAAGGCGCTTTGTAAACGTCCGTCCTCGCCGTATAAGCCATGAACCGCGATAAATACCACATCCGCACCGCTGGCTTTCAACTGTTCGGAAAAATTACGCGGTTTCAGAAACAGTTCTTTGACCTGGTAACCCCGCTCCCGCAGCGCGATGGCAATAGATTTTCCGGTCGCCAGCGAAATTTCACCTTCAGCGGAAGGCCCCCCCATCACCACGGCAATCGTTTTATTTTTATCCATTTTGTGTCATCCTCTCAATTCCTGAACCAGTTCTTCGCCGATTTTATAAACATCCCCTGCACCCATGGTAATGATCAGATCCCCTGCTTTGGCATCCTGCAGAAGATAGTCTTCCGCCTGACGGAAAGACCCCATGCAGCAGACCGCTTGTCCGGTCGCGCGATGAATGGCTTCGGCCAGTTCTTCGCTATTCACGCCGGGGATTGGATTCTCACCGGCCGAATAGACGGGCATCAGGATCAGCGCATCGCAGTCGGTAAAGCAATGACAAAATTCTTCGTGCAGCAGTTTTGTCCGGCTGTAGCGATGGGGCTGGAAGACGCAAACGACACGGGCCACCCCGCTGGCTTTAGCCGCATTGAGCGTCGCCCCGATCTCAGTGGGATGGTGGGCGTAGTCATCTACGATCCAAATACCTTTTGCTTTTCCTTTCGTTTCAAAACGGCGCCGGGCGCCGCTGAATGTTTTCAGCGCCTCGATAATCGCTTCCGGCGCGATGCCCATCAGACGAGAGGCGGCAAAAGCGCCTAAAGAGTTCAGCACATTGTGCCGTCCCGGCACGATCAGGTGTACACGCCCCAGCTCTTTTCCCTCTCCGTACACGGTATAGTCGGTTCCTTCAATCGTATGGCGCACGTCTTTGGCATAATAATCGCAGTCTTCCGTCAGTCCATAGGCAATGAACTTGCGGTCCGTTTCTTTTGCCAGCCGACGAATCGGAGTACTGTCCATACATAAAACCGCAGTTCCACCCGGTTTCATATTCTCTACATGCTGTTTAAAAGCCTGATAAATGTTTTCTGTGGTCCCGTAGTGGTCCAGATGGTCATCCTCAATATTGGTAATTACGGAAATATAGGAGGTGAATTTTAAGAAGGAACCATCACTTTCATCGGCTTCCGCTACGACCCATTCGCTTTTTCCGTTACGGGCATTGCCGTGCAGCGATGCTACATCGCCCCCGATGACCACGGTAGGATCCGCGCCGGCTTCTGTGGCGATTACGGAGATCATAGCGCTGGTTGTGGTTTTGCCGTGCGCTCCGGCCACTGTCACGCCGCGGATTCCCTCTCCATTTAAAAGCGTTTTCAGAATATCACTGCGGTGCAGGATCGGTAAGCCTTGCTCCCGGGCCGCCAGCAATTCCGGATTGTCCGCATGGATCGCGGTAGATACCACAACGGCATCGGCCCCCTGTATATGTGAAACCGCGTGTCCCCGATACAGCTGCGCGCCGGCTTCCGTCAGCTCTGCCGCCATATGGCCCTCCTGTAGATCGGAACCCGTCACCCGGAAACCGCGTTTGACCAGGACATAGGCCAACGCGCTCATACCGGCGCCGCCAATTCCAATAAAGTGGATTTGTTTGTACCTCTCCAACATCTTTGTACCCCCGCGTTTATTTGCTCACCAAAGCCAGCGCCTGTTTGGCAATTTCCTGCGCCGCTTTCGGCCGGCCGGCTTTCTGCGCCGCATTTTGCATTTTTTGCAAGATCTCTTTATGCAGCAATAAATGCTCTATTTTTTCTTCCAAAACTTCCCCTGTCAGGTTTTTATCCAAAATGACCTGAGCCGCACCTACCGCTTCCAGTGCCCGGGCGTTAAATTCCTGATGGTTGGCCGTAGCATAGGGAAATGGCACCAGAATGGAAGGAATCCCTTTGGCGGTCAATTCCGCCAGGCCGATGGCCCCCGCTCTGAATACAGCGATGTCCGCCGCGGCCAAGGCTAAGGGCATATCATACAAATAAGGTTTAATATGAATATTGCTTTTGAAACCGCCCAGTTCTTCTACCTGACGCTGATAGTCTTCGTAGTTATTCTTGCCGGTGGCGTGCAAAATCTGCACATCATCCCGGCCGGATAAATTTTTTTCCAGCTGCAGCGCCGCCTGATTGACAGAAGCCGCCCCCAGACTGCCGCCGGCAATCAATACCGTTGCTTTCCCGGAATCCAGACCAAAAGCTTTGATTCCCTCAGCCCGGGTACTTTGCATTACTTCCGCCCGAATAGGGTTGCCGGTAAAGATTTTTTTTGCCTTGCCCTTAAAATACTTGTCAGCTTCGCTGTAGCCTAAAAAAATACGATTGACAAAGTGAGCCAGAATTTTATTGGTCATCCCCGGCAACGCATTCTGTTCCTGCACACAGGCGGGAATCCCCTGTAAAGCTGCTAAAAACACGATTGGTCCGCAGACATAGCCGCCGGTGCCGATCACCAGATCCGGCTTGTATTCTTTGAGCAATTTTCTGGCCTCAGTCAGTCCGGTACATAATTTATAGACTGATTTCAGAGTATCCGGGCTGAAATGGCGTTGGAATCCCTGTACATCGATAAAATCAATAGGATAACCCGCCCGGGGCACCAAGTCTTTTTCCAGACCGTGCTGTGTGCCTACAAAACGAATCTCCGCTTCCGGCTTCAGTTTTTTAATCGTATCGGCGATCGTCAGCGCCGGGTAGATATGCCCGCCGGTACCGCCGCCGGATAGGATTATTTTCATTGGTACGCCTCCGTACTGTATTATTTGGCGAAGCCTTTCACCAGTTCTTTAAAATAGTTGCCTCTTTCCGCCATGTTACGGAACATATCAAAGGAGGCACAGGCCGGCGAAAGCAGTACCACCTGAGGCGCTTTTGCCCGGGCATGGGCCATTTCCACCGCTTCCCGGAAGCTGCCGGCCAGCAGAATATTTTCTATCCCCGCCGCTTTCGCCGCTTCGTGGAAACGCTGCTGGGAAGCACCCAGTAAAATCAACAGATCCGCTTTTTCCCGCACGACCTGCATCATTTCCGCCAACGGCGTCATTTTGTCTTCGCCGCCGGCCAGTAAAATCACATGCCCCTGAGAAAAGGCGTTCAGCGCTTTGATCACCGCGTCGGTATTGGTCGCTTTGGAATCGTTATAATAAGAGACTCCGTCAATGGTGGCCACATATTCAATACGGTGGGCGACCCCTTTAAAATCTAAAAGCACCTGCCGCATCTGTTCCGGTCCTACACCGGCAAAGAAACCGCAGGCAATGGCTGCCAGCACGTTTTCTTCGTTATGTGCGCCAAAAATCTGCAATTCGTCCTTATGGCAGATCTCCGCTTTCGTATTGCCCCACTGCAGGATGAAGCTCCCGTCTTTCATGTAAACACCCTGAGGCAGAACGGTGTTGCGGCTGAAATAGCAAAGTTGCCCGCGGGATTTTCCCCCCCAGGTCCGAACCTCCGGATCATCATAATTTAAGATGGTTACATCCTGATCTTGTTGATTGATAAATATATTTTGTTTGCAGCGGCCGTATTCTTCCATGGTCTTATGCCGTGTCAGATGGTCGGGTGTCAGGTTCAGCACCGCCGCAATCTGCGGGCGGAAGCTTTGGATCCCTTCCAACTGATAACTGGATACTTCGGCAGCAACCCAGCTGTCTTTATCCAGGTCCTTGATTTCTGCGGACAAAGCCCTGCCGATGTTACCGCCGACTGCGGTTTTTACAGGCAGCGTCTTCAGCATTTCCCCCACCAGAGTGGTCGTTGTGGTTTTCCCGTTAGTACCGGTAATGGCGACCATATGTCCGGCATAATTACGAAAAGCCAGTTCGATTTCAGCAATGACTTCGATGCCTTTCTCCTGGGCTTTTTTTACCAACGGCGTATCCATGGGAATCGCCGGAGAAAGAATGATCTGCTGTATGCGGTCCAAAAGGAACTCGCCCCGTCCGAAAACGAAGCCACCGCCATTTTGTACCAATAATTCGATAAATTCAAAATCCAGATTCCGGGGCGTATCATCGTATAAAAAAACCTGTTTTCCCAGCGCTGCCAGTTCCATCGCCGCGCCACGGCCGCTGATACCGGCGCCAAACACCATTACCGCTTGGACTTCGGACATCGTTACATCCCACCCTTTCCTGCACACCATAATCCTAAACCTGCCAAACAGAAGATACAGCTGACCAATGTAAAAATCGCCACTACTTTTGTTTCTTGCCAACCGCCCAGTTCAAAATGATGATGGATAGGCGTCATGCGAAAAATCCTTTTCCCACCGGTGTGACGGAAATAAAAGACCTGCAGGATCACGGAAAGCGCTTCACAGACGTAAAGACCCCCCACAAAAACCAGCAAAAGCTCCGTATGGGTCAAGAGCGCCAGCGACGCTACGGCTCCCCCCAGCGCTAAAGAACCTGTATCACCCATAAACACTTTGGCGGGATAGTGATTCCAAACCAAAAAACCCAGGCAGCTTCCCAACACCGCCATGGCAAACAGGCACAGTTCCCCTTCTCCCGCCTGCCAGGCGACAAAAGCATAGGTCGCCATGACGGGCAGACTGACAAAAGAGACCAAACCGTCCAGACCATCGGTCAAATTCACTGCATTAGTCGTTCCCACCAGCAGCAGCAACACCAGCACATAATAGAGATACCCCAGTTGCAGGCTTACGGCTGTACCCGGGATCCACAGCTGGGTGCCGGCACTGCCCATATGTTGGTTGACGTAATAAATATAGGCCAGTGCCAACGCAATCTGCAAAGCAAATTTCTGTTTGGCCGTTAACCCCAGGTTGCGTTTCTTTACAATTTTGATGTAATCATCCAAAAAGCCGATCAGCGCATGTCCGAAGGTCAACACAAAAGCCATGAGTAGCAAGGGAGTAAAACGATTCCAGATCACCATTGCTACCAGGAGACCCGTCAACAGCATGATCCCGCCCATCGTAGGCGTGCCGCTTTTTTTCATATGGCTGGCCGGTCCTACCTCCCGGATGCTCTGCCCAAACTTCAGCTTGTGCAGAGCCGGGATCAACACCGGCCCCATCGCCGCGCATACGGCCAGGGATGTCAATAAGGCACCCAGGGCCTGCATGGCTGTAATATCCATAAATTGCACCAGACTTTCCTAATCTAAGGTCTCAGTATGAATCGCTGATACCTTATTTTCTTTGTTTTCCGGACTTTGCGGCGTCTTAAACACCAACGCGACCAGCGCCCCTACCTGCATCGAATGAGAACCCTTTAAAAGCACTATGTCGCCGGGCTGCAATAATGTCCGAAGCGCGGCTGCGGCCTCTTCTTTATTAGCAAAATACCGGGCGTCCACGCCTGCTGCCTTTGCCGCCGCCACGGTCTCTGCAGTTTCCGGACCATAGCCCAGAAGCAGATCGGTAGCTGCCGCAGCGGCCATCTGTCCCACCGAAGCATGGGCTTCCCGGGAGGTATGACCTAATTCCAGCATATCCGCTACCACCGCAATGGTACGGCAGGGCGCTGCGGCGCCCTGTTTGAGTTTCGCCAGCATGGCAAATGCCGCTTCCATAGAGGCCGGGCTGGCGTTATAGGCGTCATCGATTACCGTATAAGAACCAAAATGCAATACTTCCTGGCGACTGTCTGTGATCCGGACGGCAGCCAGCGCATTTTTCATATCATTTAATTTTACACCAAAATACCTTCCTACTGCAATAGCGGCCAGAGCGTTCATCACATTATGCTCCCCGATGAGAGGAAGAAAGATAGTGGCTTCCTCTGTACCTGCTTTACATAAGAACGTACTGCCTGTTGCCGTGATCTCCACAGCTTCAGCCCGTACATCATCCTCCGGCTGCAGGCCAAACCAGCTGACCGGTACATGCAGTTTGCTCTCCATCGCCCTTACCCGGGGCAGATCGCCGTTTAAGACCGCAAATCCATCCTGAGGCAGATCTTCCAATATCTCGCTTTTCGCTTTGGCAATATTAGCCAGGCTGCCCAATTCCCCCACATGGGTGGAGCCTACGTTGGTGATGACCGCCACATCCGGTTTGGCAAAGGCGCACATCGCTTTGATCTGACCCAGTCCCCGCATCCCCATTTCGGTAACGGCGATTTCTGTTGTAGGCGTGATTTCTAACAGCGTGTGGGGCAGACCGATTTCATTATTAAAATTTCCCTGGGTCTTGCTTACTTTGTAACGCGTTGCAAGAACCGCCGCAATCATATCCTTGGTAGAAGTCTTACCATTGGAACCGGTGATGGCCACTACCTTTAAATGCGGAAAACTCATACGATAAAAAGAGGCAATATCCTGATACGCTTTCAACGTATCCGGTACCAGTATCTGCGGAAGGCCGGAAGGAGTTTCAACCGGCCGGGACACAACTGCCGCCGCCGCGCCCTTGGCCGCCGCCTGACCCACATACGCATGGCCGTCAAACGTATCGCCCTGCAAAGCGATAAACAGCTCGCCCGGACGAATCGTACGGGTATCGGTACTCACACCGGTAAAATTCAGTTCCCCGATTTTTGTATCAGGATTTGCTCCGGGGCAGGAACCCTTTGTCGCTTTCAGTACATCTGTCAGTGTAATCATGCTTTTTTGCCTTCCCAAAACGCTTCCACCACTTCTTTGTCATCAAAGTGGATTGTTCGATCTTTCAGTATCTGATAATTTTCATGGCCTTTGCCGGCAATCAAGACAACATCCTCCGGCGCCGCTTGGGTCAGTGCATAGTGGATCGCTTCTTTCCGGTCCAGGATACGGGTCACCGTTTTCTCCGGCGGAACTGACGTCATGGAGACGGTGATTTGACGTATAATATCTTCCGGGTCCTCCGTCCGGGGGTTATCGGACGTAACAACGATATCGTCCGCCAGATCCAGGGCAATTTTTCCCATGATCGGACGCTTTTTATTGTCCCGGTCGCCGCCGCAGCCAAACACGACCCATAAATGTCCTTTGGTAATCAGACGGGCTGTACGCAGCACGTTTTCCAAGCCGTCCGGCGTATGAGCATAATCTACGATCACGCTGTAGGGCTGTCCGGCCTCTACCAGTTGAAAACGTCCGGGCACACCGGAAAAACCTTGCAGCACCTGCTCAATTTTGGCTTTGTCCACGTTTTCCGCCAGTAATGCCCCTACGGCACACATTACATTATAAACGTTAAATTCGCCGGTAATCTTCAGATGCAGATCCATTTCTCCGACAGGCGTATGGAGGACCAGATGCATTTTTTTGGCTTCGATCGCATAGCGCAGCGGATAGATATCATTCTCTTTGCCTTTGCCATAAAATAATTTTCGTACCTTGGTACGAGCTGCGATTACTGCCGTACTGGGGTCGTCCGCATTAAAGACCGCCGTTTTCCCCTGCTTCCTCCCCACTTCCGACAGCTGTTCAAAAAGCAGGCTTTTGGCGTCCCTGTAAGCTTCCATCGTCTTATGGAAATCCAGATGATCTTCTGTAATATTGGTCAGCACTGCCGTATCAAATTCGATCCCTGCCACCCGGCGCAACGCCAGCGCATGGGAGGAAACCTCCATCACCACATACTGGCAGCCCGCCTCCTTCATCCGATATAAAAACTTCTGCAAATCCACTACATCCGGCGTGGTATTGTGGGAGACAATGCTTTCTTCCCCGATCAGCACATTAATCGTACCGATCAGGCCGCATTGTTTTCCATCTTCTTTCAATACCTGGCGAATAATATTGGTACTGGTGGTTTTTCCATTAGTACCCGTCACACCGATCATCCGCATGGTTTTTCCGGGATAATCAAAGAAATATGGCGCAAGCAGCTCCATCGCCGCCCGGGTATCATCGACCTGCAGCAGCGTCATGCCATCCGGCGCCACTGCCGGCAGATCTTCTACCAAAGCCGCCACAGCGCCTTTTTGCGCCGCTCCGGCTAAGAATTTATGTCCGTCTACATGCGCGCCTTTCAGCGCAATAAACAGGCTCCCCGGCGCCACTTCGCGAGAGTCTGCGGTTACATCGGTAACGGTCTGATCCAGCGAACCGAACACTTTCACTGCGGGCAACCTGTCCACTAAGGCATGTAGTTCTTTTTCCATGGTAAAATCCCCCTTAAATTGAAATGGCAGCCTAAAGAGGCTGCCTTTCAAAAATCTATTATATTATATCACACAAGATTTCAAAAGGCTATATATACTTAAGCATCCTGTTACCCGGAATATAACCATTCGAATTACTATTTTTTATTAGCCTTGACATAAATGTTGCTGCGGGCCACTTTCATCCCCAGCGATTTTTCCGCAATGGAGGTGATACGCTCCGGGCCTTTCAGCTGATCTACTTCAATCTTCAATTCCGCATTGTGCGCGATCAGGCTGGATTCCTGCGTCTGGAGACGGATCAGTTGATTGCCGGAATTCACCAGCGCTGCGCTGCGCATCACGGTAACGGCATACATGAGCAGCACCACTCCCACCACCAAAAACAAACGGCGGCGGAACAATTTATAGTTGGCTTTGCGAAGACGCCGGGGTTTATTTTTTTTGGTCTCATTCGCCCGACTTTGCGGATACTCCCAGGTTTCTTCGTAATTATATTTGCGCGCTAACATATCCTTTTCCCCTTTGCTTTTCTGCGGTCAGGCCGCTTATTTTATCATCTATATTTGCGGAAACCGGTACGACCCTATAAAGGAATTCTTTCATACCGTTATTTTTACCAGTTGGACCGTGCGGTACTTCGTTCATAAGTTACAGCTTTTCTGCAAAACGAAGGCGGGCGCTGCGTGCCCTTGGATTCTTTGCGATTTCCTCTTCCCCCGGCAGCCGGTTACCCGGTTTTTTTATTACCGGTTTTTTACCGCAGACACAGGGCATATGCGGAGGACAGGTACAGCCTTTGGCTAACTGCGCCAGTTTTTGCTTGACGATCCGGTCTTCCAGCGACTGGAAAGTGATCACGCCAATACGGCCGCCACTGACCAGAGCGCTTATCGCATCATCTACAGCCTGCTCCAAAATCCCCAGTTCATCGTTGATTTCGATCCGTAAGGCCTGAAACGTCCTTTTGGCCGGATGGGGGCCATCCTTACGCGCACCTTTCGGAATCGCTTTTTTAATCACATCCACCAACTGAAACGTGGTTGTCAGCGGCGCTTTCTGTCTGGTCAGAACAATAAACTGAGCAATCCGTTTATGCCAGCGTTCTTCTCCATAGCGCCAGATCAAATCAGCCAAGGCTTCTTCACTGTAGGTATTCACTACGAACGCCGCTGTTTTCTCTGTTTGCTGATCCATACGCATGTCCAAAGGACCGTCGTGCATATAGGAAAAGCCTCTTTCCGCCATATCCAGCTGATGGGAAGATACACCCAGGTCAAACAAGACGCCGTTTACTGCCTGTACCTGCAAGCGGCTTAAGACGCTTGCCAGGTCTTTGAAATTAGCTTTGACGATGTCCACTCGGCAGGCAGCTTTCGCTAATCGCTCCTGCGCTGCGGCTAAGGCTTCCTCATCCTGATCGATGCCGATCAGGCGGCCCCGAACAGACAACAAAGACGCAATCTTTTGGGAATGACCCGCGCCACCCAGTGTACAGTCTACATAGATGCCGTCCGGATCGGTAACAAGCCAATCCACGCTTTCCTGCAAAAGTACGCTGACATGTTCAAATTCCATCGGCGGCTCCCTTTAAATATCCAGATCCAGATCATCCAGACCTTCTTCTATCATTTGTTCAGAAGCTGCATTACGAGCCTGCCACGCTTCTGCCGACCAGATTTCCGCTTTATTGCCGACCCCTACGATCACCGTATCTTTAGAAAGACCGGCATATTCCCGCAGATTGGCCGCCAACAGCGCGCGTCCCTGCTTATCGCAGGCTATTTCACACGCGCCGGAAAAGAAAAATCGTTTGATATCGCGGTTCTTTTTCTGCCCCATAGAAAGAGCATTCAGCTTGGCGGAAAACTCAGCCCACTGGGCTTCATCATATACGAAAAGGCAATGGTCAAACCCTTTGCTCACATAAAAATGTTTGCCCAGGGATTCGCGCAATTTCGCCGGGATGAAAAGACGTCCTTTCTCATCCAGGGCATGCCTGTATTCACCTAAGAACATATTTTCCACCCCTTTCCCCCACTTTTCACCACTTTTATCCATTATAACTATATTCATTCATTTTTGCAACTGATTTATGCGCATTTTAAGGCTGTTTTTGGCGAAATCTTACGTTTTCTTTTATTTTCTTTCTTTTTCTATTCTTGTCCCACTACATATTGTGGTCGGAACACATCAGAACCACAAGATTGAAAAATGTATGACATTTTTTCTTCCCTCTTTTTCTTTTTAGGGAAGAATGTTATAATAGGCCTGCGAAGATGTGGGAATCCCTTTCTCGACATTGAAATCGTAAATATTAAAATGAGGTGATACATATGGAATTAACTGACGCAGTAAATGCAGCAGCAAAAGCAGTAGGCGGCGAAAACGCTTCTTTAGACACAATCACTGCCGACACCAATATCATTGAAGCCGTACAGGCTCATCCGGAAATTTTGCAGGTATTCGCTGATTATGGTCTGGGCTGTGTAGGCTGCATGGCTTCTCAATTTGAATCGATCGGCGAAGGCGCCGGCGCGCACGGGCTGGATGTTCCGGCTCTCTTAAAAGAAATTAACGAGTGCATTAAGGCCACTAAAGGCGAATAAATAAGTAAGTTAGTTAGTTAGTTAGTTAGAAGGAAAGAAAATAAGAAAGAAGGCCGGCACAGGTCGTAAAAAAACCGGGGCACACTTCTTGCCTGCACAAGTTTTCGTATTAGAAAAAACAAATACAACTATTTAAAAAACCGTTTAACGGAATTTTGCTTATCGCAAACTTCCGTAAACGGTTTTTTGTATACGAGGATTACGTTTTATTCTGATTTTCTTTATACTCTATTCCGATTCTTGGTTACTCTTGCTACTCATGTTGACTTTAAGCCAGATTCCGGCTTCCTGTACAATTGATCTCCTCTTTCAAAGAACTGCCGAGAAAACGCAATGGTGCTTTGCCTGCCAATTTTGCCAGAGTTCACCAATCGTCTTTTTTAACACCGGGTGCCACATTTCCGGAGCAATCTGCGCTAAAGGCTGCAACACAAAAGAACGGTTCTGCAGATCCGGATGAGGCAGCTGTAATTGCGGCAGATTTATGATCCGGTCTTCATACAGCAACAGATCCAGATCAATGTTTCTTTCTCCCCAGTGCCGCAGACGTTTGCGCCCCATCTCCTGCTCTACCTGCAGCAAGACAGTCAACAGAGCTTCCGGAGACAAAGCAGTGGCGATTTCTGCCGCGCCATTGAGAAAATCCGGCTGATCAGTCACACCATAGGGCCTGGTTCTGATAAAATCAGACACCTTACATACTTGTACGCCATGCTGCTCTATCAGCTGCAGCGCCTGTAACAGATTTTTCTTTTTATCGCCCAGATTGCTGCCTAATGCGATGTAGATTCCCATACGTTCCTTTCTGTTGTAAAGCGAGGACTGTTAAAACGTAAACATGTCACACCTATCACCCAGACCGCTTATCCCTGCAACCTGGTATGCAACTAACGGGCCGCTAAAGCCGGTTCCTATACGTTGCGGATCGCTTCCAGCATACGGATCAGCCGCAGGTTTTCTTTCACATCGTGGACCCGTACCATAGCCGCGCCCGCATATAGGGCAGCAGCGGTAACGGCCAGGGTACCCTCCAGCCTTTCTTCCGGCGGCAGAGGTTGTTGGCCTGCACTTAATACCTGCCCGATCGTAGTTTTACGGGAAGCCGCCATTAATACCGGATATTCATTTGCGGTCAGGGCGTTTAAATTCTGCATAAGTCTGAGGTTTTGCTCTGTTTTTTTAGCAAAACCGATACCGGGGTCCAAAATGATTTTTTCCGGTGCAACGCCTTCTGCCCCCAGCAGCTGCGCCTGCGCCAAAAGATACGAAGTCACTTCCTGCACCACATTGGTATATTCGCACTGCTGCTGCATATCCTTGGGTTTCCCCCGCATATGCATTAAAACAATGGGAGCCTTCGTTTTCAAGACAGTCCCCAGCATGGCAGCATCCCCGGTCATAGCGGTCACATCGTTAATGATATCGCCGCCGCATTGCATCGCGGCTTCCGCCACTGCCGCCCGATAGGTATCCACCGAGATCATACTTGCAGGGAAACGCTTTTTTATGGCTTCCACCACCGGCAAGACCCGGCGCATTTCTTCTTCCTGCCCCACAGAGTCGCTGCCGGGGCGGGTGGATTCTCCCCCGATATCCAAAATCGCAGCGCCGTCTGCCAGCATGGTTTCCGCCTGCTGCAGCGCCGCATCCAATCCCGGGCGGCGGGAACCGGCAAAAAATGAATCCGGTGTTACATTGATAATCCCCATCACCGCCATCTGTTCATAGGTCAGACGGCGTCCGTCTGCCAGCAGCGTAGATTTAGGCACCGGCTGCAAGTAACATTCCAGTTCCGGCACAATTTTCGGAATACCGAAGTAAGGCATCTGCTTTAATTTTTTCAACAGAAGATTGTAATGTTTCCGCGTACCTAAAAGCAGAATATCGACAAAAGGCACCGAACAGGCAATGGTCGTTCCGGGAGTAGCGCATTCGCCGCCCACCGCCAGCATCTCCTGCTTGATGATATTCGCCGCCGGCGTACGGACCTGCAGCACTTTCAGCGGCACGATTTTGCCTTTGTTCAACATAATCGCCACACTGGGCGGATAGACCCCCAGATGTTCCATCTCATACGCCAATGCGTCCTGATTTATTTCATATAGCATGAACATTCCACCTTTATTGCTTCCGACGGTTATTTCCAGCCTTTTTCCACACAGGCATAAGCGTTATGATTATGAATGCTTTCATAGCTTTCCACCATGGCCTTGTACCAGGTGATGCGCGGATCTTTTTCCAACAGCAGGGCAATCTCCCGCACCGCGTCTTCTACAAAACGCGGGTTATCATAGGCCTGTTCCGTCACAAATTTTTCGTCAGGTCGTTTCAATAAGCCATAAACCGGAGCGCTGGCCCCCCCATCGGCAATCTCGGCCAACTCCTCCAGCCAGACAAATTCATTGGCTTCAATTTCCATCGAGGCAACGGCCCGCTGATTGTGCGCGCCGAAATCACTGATTTCTTTAGAGCAGGGACACAAGGTCTGAATAGGGACCCGTACTTTTACTTTCAGGGAGAAACGTTCCCCCTTTTCCATGGTATACACGCAGTTCAGATCCATAAGCGAAGTCAGGCCGCTTACCGGCGCTTTCTTCTCAATAAAATAAGGAAATTCCAGCTGCAAAAACGCCCGGTCCGCCTGTAAACTTTCTTTCAGATCGTCCAGCACTTGCTCCATGGCAGAAGGATGGACAATTTCCAATTTCTGCAGACACTGGACAAAACGGCTCATGTGGGTGCCTCTAAGGTCCCGGGGCAGATCTACCGCCAAAGAAACCGTAGCCACGGTATGCTGTTCCCCTTTTTGCCGATCCCGCAGGACAAGGGGCCAACGCAGATCTTTAATGCCCACATGCTTTAAGGGAATATTGCGTCCATCTTGTTCGGACTGCACATCTTTTAATCTGTTTTTTTTCTGTTCCGGGTTATCCTTCAACATAGCTCACCCTCGTAAAACTCCCCATTATAAATACAGCCGCTGGTACGAGTTTCCCAGACCTGCACTTCACAGAGACGATGGTTTTTACCGGTCAAGGGTTTAACCAGTTTATTCCAGGCCCAAATCGAAATATTCTCCGCGCTGGGGTTTTCCATCACATCGTTCAATAAGGCGTGGTCCAGTTTGCGCAATACCTTGTCCTGCACGATTTCTTTCAAGAGCGCAAAGTCCAGAACCATCCCCTCCCCGTCCGGGCGCCCTTCCACCTTTACCACCAATTTATATGTATGTCCGTGCAAATGCTCGCATTTCCCATTATAACTGGGCAGGTAATGCGCTGCATCAAACTCAAATTCTTTTAAAACAATCATAGCTCCTCCTGCTCCTGTTGCTCCTGTTCAAAATCCTCTTACTTAAACTGCTCCTGCTCACATACCCATTGTTTCCGTTGTTCTACGCAAATATCGGTTGCTCCGGTTGCTCTTGCACAAAGATCCACTTACACAAGTTCTTCTCACTCATACTGTGAATTCAGCTTGCCGCTGTGATAACTGGGGTTCAGACTCAGACCTCCAAAATCCGGCTGCTGCCGAAACGCTTCATAAACTACCACCGCTACCGCATTAGATAAATTCAGGCAGCGGGCTTTGGGATCCGGCAACATGGGGATCCGCAGACATTGATCGGGGTATGCTGCATGGACCCAATCCGGCAGACCGGACGTTTCCCGGCCAAAAACCAGAAAACTTTCCGGCGCAAAAGTAACCTGTGTATAGCCTTTCGAGGCTTTGCTGGTCAAAAAATAAAAAGGATGTTCTTTATACCGATCCAGCAGATCCTCCAGGTTATCCCAATAATCAATGTCCAATAGATGCCAATAATCCAGGCCGGCACGTTTCAACTGCCTGTCATCGGTACTGAAACCCAAAGGGCGGATCAGGTGCAGATGGCAACCGGTCACAGCGCACAAACGAGCTACATTACCGGTATTTGCCGGTATTTCCGGCTGATACAATACCACATGCATGCGGCAAGACTCCTTTTCTTACTCCTTTTTCTGACTTCCTTTTCTGACTTTCTATACTTCTTTTACCGGCTTCCCAGAGTTTTTTCTAATCCCTCCGGCTTTTTTAGGTGACGCCCCGGGTTTCTTTTACTGACCCACTATGCTTTTTTCGCCGGCCCCTCAGACTTCTTTTTTGGCGCGCGGCGTATTACCCACATAAACTGTTTTTGCGCCGGTTTTCAGCTGCTGCTCCATTTTCAGTTTCTGTTCTGTCTCTAAACGCTGTTTTTTAGCCTCATAACGTTTTTTCTGTTCGTATATCTTTTCCAGCTGTTTTTCTTTGAAACTGAAATCTTTCCACATATCCTTCGGCGCTTCATCTTTACATTGCAGCATTTTTTGCTGGGCTGTAAAAATTTTTTCCGCATATTCCCCGCCCATGGCCCAGGTCCAGTTCAAGCCGGACCATTTCGTAATCAGACCATTTTGCGTGCGCAAACGCCGCGCCGCATCGTAGCGGGGATCTAATAACGCGGTTTTCGGTTTGGCATGACTGCTGTACGCCACCAGGTGCTGAATATGGGCCCTTACTCCTTCGCGCGGGGTCTTAAAGGCCGCTCCTTTCACACCGCCTCCGGTCGTACCCAGGCCGCAAAAATTATGCTGCCAAGCCTGTACATCGCCGCCAAAGCGGAAATAGCCGGTTTCTACCAAAGCCTGGGCCAGAGCCATATCTGGACGGATTCCTTCCCGCTCCGCTTCTTCCCAGTAAAGGGTGACGATTTCCCCTATGCTGCAGCCAATACCCAGCACCGGATTCCGGGAAGAAATCAGCTGCGCGGCCTGATTTTTTGTCGCGTCGGCCTTCCCCATGATGGTGATTTCCTGGTAGCCTGCCGGCAAAATAAAGTCAGGGTTCCAGGATCGCTTACCGGACCCCTTCACCCGCTTATCTTTCAGCTCGCCCCGCACATCTTCGGGAGATTGCAAAACAGTGCCGGAAATCGTTCGGTCCCCTTTCAGGCAGGGAGGACAATCCTTGCCCACCTTCACTTCAGACATAGAATGTTTCGCCTGCGTACTCACAGGCCGATTCACTTTCGCCGTAACAGAAGACATTTCCTTCGCCGTAACAGAAAGCTTTTCCTTCGCCGTAACAGAAAGCTTTTCCTTCGCCGCAACAGCCGTGACAGATTGCTTTTGAACTCCGTCGTTTGTCTTTGCGACAGAGGCATGGCCCGATACAGGCAGCAGCAGGATACAAAAGATCGCCGCCATCAAACTAGTCATTTTTCCAAAAACCATCTGTGGTTCCTCCTAAAATAGTATTTTACTCCTGCAAGAATGACATTTTACTTTTGCAGGAATAGTATTTTACCCCTGCAAGGATGACATTTTACTTTTGCAGGAATAGTATTTTGTTCTTGCAGAAAATTTTACAATGATCTCCCGTAAATGAAATCGTGAAGATAGTTAATTATATGCTATTTGCCGCTCTTCTGTAAAGTTTTGCCGGTAAACGTGCTACTTTTGTCACAAAAACAGTATACATTTTCTATTGTAATTTAGCTTGTAACAGTCGGCTCTTAATTTATGTTATAATAAGAACGATGTAGGAAGCCCTGCAAAAAATTCAACGCGCAACATCCCATTTCCGTGGAGGAACACAGTTTGTCATTTATTCTTAGAAAGCGAGGTTTTACCATGTCTGCTGAATTTAAATTTATTCACCACTCGTGCTTTACCGTCACTGCCGGCGGCGAAACACTGATTTGCGATCCCTTTTTGGACGGCAATCCTGCGCACATCAAAATGCAGGATCTGAAAGTAGATTATATTTTTGTCACCCATGCCCATGCAGACCATTTAGGCTGTGCTTATGAGCTGGCAAAGCAATGCGATGCGCTGCTTATTTCCACCAATGAGATTGCCGTGGAAGCGGCAGAAAACGGCTGTCGTTCTCACGGAATGCATATCGGGGGTACATACCAGTTCCCCTTCGGCAAGGTCCGGGTAACCCTGGCTTTTCACGGCAGCGGGATTGCCGGAGGACACGCCTGCGGTTTCACAATTGACTTTCATGGTGCCAAATTTTATTTCGCCGGGGATACCGCTTTATTCTCCGATATGAAATTGTTGCAGGAACAGGATCCCTTTAAATATGCCCTGATCCCCATCGGCGGCAACTTCACCATGGATCCGGCAGATGCGGTACGAGCCGCCGCTTTCCTAAAAGCGCCGGTATTGATTCCTATTCATTACGGCACCTGGCCTTTGATCGCACAAGACCCGGAAGCATTTAAAAAGGCGGTGGAAGACGCCGTTCCCGAAACAAAAGTTGTTTTAGTCGACCCCGGCGATACACTGGAATGGGAATGACAGAACGTGCGATATAAAACGAGATAAAAGAAAATAAACAGCAAAAACGGATGGCAGAAACATATAGTAAAAGTAGATAGTGGAAACAAAGAACAAAATAGATAGATAGATAGATAGATAGATAGTAAAAATAATTAACATGGACAGATAGTAAAAATGAAATAGCAAGGGAGCTGTTCAAAACCCGGTTTGAAAACCCGTTTTGTTACAGCTCCCTCTTTTCGCTAATGGCTGCCGGAAAAAGCAGTACCATCATGCATTGTTCTTTAATTTTTCCAACGCTTCCCTGGCCGCCTGCTGTTCGGACTCTTTCTTGGTCCGTCCGGTGCCGCTGCCGTAAGAAACTCCATTAATAAATACACCGGAAGAAAAAATACGGTTGTGCTCCGGCCCTGTGAATCCCAACAGTTCGTAAGATATCTCGCTCTGGGAAGCCTGCTGCAAAAATTCCTGCAACATGCTTTTATAGTCCCCCATCATCACAAGCCCGCTGCAAACGCCTTTAATTTCTTCTTCCAAAAGCCCCAGCAGATACTTTTTCGCCGCCGCAAACCCCTGATCCAGATAATAAGCGCCTAATACTGCCTCAAAGGCATCGGCCAAAATGGAAGGCCGCATAGTACCGCCGGAGGCCCGTTCTCCATTCCCCATGCGCAGATATTTCCCCAGGTTCATTCTTTTTGCGCATTGATACAGAGAAGTTTCACAAACGATTTGCGCGCGCAGCTTGGTCATTTTCCCTTCATCAAAAGAAGGAAAGTTTTGGTACAGATAGGTACTGACGATCAGGCTCAGTACCGAATCTCCCAAAAATTCCAACCGCTCGTTGTGCTCGTTGTGCGGGTAATGTACGGTTTCATGCGCATAGGAAGTGTGGGTCAGCGCCAAGTTCAGCAATTCATAGCGATGCATCGTAATCCCCAGGCTTGCGCAGAACTCTTTCAGCTTCGCTTTTCTTTCGTCGTTGCATAAGTTTGTAACATTCTTCATTATCACTATGCGCCTGCTTCTTTACTCTTCGTACCGTTTGATCACAATAACAGCATTGTGCCCGCCAAAACCAAAGTTGTTGGACATGGCGGCCTTTACTTCCTGCTTACGGGCCACATTGGGTACATAATCCAGGTCCATGCCCTCTTCCGCATCTACCTCATGGTAGTTGATCGTAGGAGGAATGATGCCGTTGGTGATGGTCAACACAGTAGCCACTGCCTCCATGCCGCCGGCGCCGCCTAACAGATGACCGGTCATGGATTTATTGGAACTCATGGGAACTTTGTAAACACGTTCACCGAAGATCTTTTTCGCCGCCACCGTTTCATTCAGGTCATTCCGATGTGTGGAGGTGCCATGGGCATTGATGTAATCGATATCATCCGGTGTAAGGCCGGCGTCTTTAATCGCAGCTGCCATACACGCAGCCGGCATTTCCCCGGAAGGATCGGGCGCCGTAATATGGTATGCATCCGTGTTCATCGCAAACCCGGCCAACTCTGCATAAATATGAGCGCCGCGTTTTTTCGCATGCTCCAATTCTTCTAAGACAAGCACGCCGCCGCCTTCGCCCATGACAAAACCGCTGCGGGTCTTATCAAAAGGACGGGAAGCCTCTGTCGGCTTTTCATTATCGGTGCAAAGCGCTTTCATATTTTCAAAACCGGCAATCGCGATCGGATTGACTGCTGCTTCTACACCGCCGGCAATCATCACATCCGCATCGCCATATTGGATGGTGCGCATGGCGTCGCCAATGCAGTTAGTACCGGTAGCGCAAGCGGTTACAATGGCCGTATTAGGGCCTTTCCACCCCAGCGCAATACCGATATGAGCCGCCGGCATATTGGGAATTTCCATAGGAATAAAGAAAGGACTGATACGGCCCGGGCCTTTTTCCCCGTATTTTAAGGACTGCTCTAAAAATGTATCGATACCGCCGATGCCGGTGCCAACACAAACACCTAAACGGGTCGGATTTTCCTGTGCGATATCAATTTTCGCGTCTGCTACCGCTTCTTTTGCTACGGCTACCGCAAAGTGAGCCACCCGATCCATTTTCCGGCCTTCTTTTTTTTCAACGTACATGGTGTAGTCGAAGTCCTTCACTTCGCCGGCGATTTTCGTTTTTAAGTCCGTCGTGTCGAATGCTTTGATCAAATCAATACCGGATTTTCCGGCCACCAGATTCTCCCAGAAAGCTGCCACATTATTCCCGATCGGGGTCACGGCACCTAAACCAGTAATCACAACACGTTTTTTCACATCGATCACCTCATAAAATAGTATCAGTCGATTGCTTCGACTTCTTCAATAATGCGGCGGAAGATTTCTTTTACTGGTAAAATCTCGTGAATCTTCCACATATTCGCGCCCGTAAAGACCAAGCCTGTTTTCGCATCTCCCTGCTGCGCACGGCTTAACGCTCTGATAATACAGAACTGGTGCGTGCAATGCTTGAGACAGGCGTCACAAACCGTAGGTCGGGGCGCTCTTCCTTCTAAAGATAGCTGGGCAAAAGGACTGCGAATGGAACGGCCCTTATACCCGACCGGACTATCAATTTGAACCACGTCTTCCTGCTTCATCTTCAGATACATCCCTTTTAAAAAACGGGACGCATTTGATTCTTCACTGGCAGCAAAACGACTGCCCATCTGTACGCCGCTTGCCCCCAAACGGAGGAGCTCCACAATATCTTTCCCGCAGGTCGCTCCGCCGGCTGCAACGACCGGTAAATGGACCGCTTTCACTATGTCGGGCAGGATTTCCTTGATCGATTGCTGGGTGCCCAAATGACCGCCGGCTTCCGTGCCTTCTACCACAATGGCAGAAGCGCCCAGTTTCTCAGAAATCTTAGCCAGCTTCACAGACGAAACGATAGGAACTACCGCTACATTATATTCTCTGCCAACAGCGAAAATATCTCTTGAAAAACCGGCGCCGGCTACGATCAGGTCGATTCCTTCCTGCGCAGCAGTCACAATCAGGTCTTTAAAAGCGCGGGCAGCCACCATGCAGTTAATGCCAATGAGGCCTTTTCCATTTGATAATTTTCGGGCCAGACGGATCTCCGTCCTGAGTTCCTGCTCTTCCATACCGGAAGCCGCTATCAGACCGATACCGCCCTCATTCGCCACCGCAGAAGCCAAACGTGCTGTTGATAATCTGATCGCCATACCGCCTTGTATGATCGGCACCTGGGCCACCAGATTTCCTATTTTAAGCACTGGTAATTTCAACAGATATCCCCCATTTCAGGAAACAAAATCAAGACTAATAAGCAGTATACAGGGAAGCCATATACAGGGCTTCCCTGCCCGCTTCAGGATTATTTTTCATCCAACATTTTTACTGCGTCAGCAACAGTGCGGATCTTTTCTGCCTTTTCATCAGGAATTTCAACACCGAATTCCTCTTCAAAAGCCATGATCAATTCCACGATGTCCAGAGAATCAGCGCCTAAATCATCAATGAACGCAGATTCCATTTTAACTTCGTCAGCGTCAACGCTCAACTGTTCAACGGTAATGTCTCTTACTTTTTCGAAAGTGCTCATCACGATTCACCTCCTCTCGTTGGCCTGTTATCCCAGCCTCTCAATTTCATCAATCCATAAACATACCACCATTCACATGCAGTGTCTGGCCGGTAATATAAGCAGCGTCATCCGATACCAGGAAGGCAACTGCTTTGGCAATATCCGCCGGGTCGCCCAGGCGTCCCATAGGAATATTTGCTTTCAGGTTTTCCACGATTTTTTCCGATAATACAGCGGTCATGTCGGTAGCAATAAAACCGGGAGCGACAGCATTCACCGTGATGCCACGGGCCGCTACTTCCTTGGCCGTAGCTTTGGTAAAGCCCAAAATACCGGCTTTGGCCGCGGCGTAGTTTGCCTGACCCACATTGCCCATAGCTCCCACTACGGAACTAATGCTGACAATGCGACCGCTGCGGGCTTTCATCATGTATTTAAGCGCCGCTTTCGTGCAGTTAAACACACTTTTCAGGTTTGTACTGAGCACGGCATCCCAATCCGCTTCTTTCATCCGCATCAGCAAACCGTCCCGGGTGATACCGGCATTATTTACCAGGATATCGATCCGGCCCATTTTTTCTACGACTTCAGCCAGCATCGCTTCACAGGCTTCTGTATCGGCCACATCGGTTTTGATCACGATGGCCTTTCGCCCCAAAGCTTCAACCTCCGCCTTGGTTTTTTCCGCGGCTTCCGTATTTCCCGCATAATTGATCACTATATCCGCACCGCAGGAAGCGAGCAACAAAGCGATACTTTTGCCGATTCCCCGGGATGCTCCGGTAACCAGCGCCACTTTACCATCTAACTGCATTTTATCGAACCTCCTTAAAATAAGCAAGCGTTTTTTCCAGGCTGTCCATATCCTCAACATTCAATGCGTTGGCCGTCCGATCAATTTTACGGGTAAAGCCGGTCAGCACTTTTCCCGGGCCTACTTCCACAAAGGTATCAAAGCCTTCGCCCAACATATAACGCATGGACATTTCCCATTTTACCGGACTGGCGGCCTGTTGTACCAAAAGCGAACGAATCTCTTCCGCCTTTGTTACCGGCTTAGCCGTTACGTTCGCCACTACGGGGAACTTGGCGTCATGGAATTCCACCTCGTCCAATACTTCTTTTAAACGAGCGGCCGCAGGACGCATCAGGGTGCTGTGGAAAGGAGCGCTTACCGGAAGGGAAACCGCGCGACGGGCGCCGGCTTCCTTCAGCGCATCGATGGCTTTCGCTACAGCGCCGGCAGCACCGGCGATCACCACTTGTCCCGGGCAGTTAAAATTCACTGCCTGCACCGCTTCACCGCATTCCGCTTCCACTTTCCGGCAGATTGCGTCGATTGTTTCCGGTTCCAGCCCCATTACGGCTGCCATAGCGCCTTCGCCTACCGGAACGGCTTCCTGCATAAACTGGCCACGTTTGCGTACGGAACGCACCGCATCGGCCAGGCTGAGGGAGCCGGCCGCCACCAGCGCAGAATATTCACCCAAACTGTGCCCGCCCGCAATCTGGCAATTCAGGCCATTTTCCCGCAGCACAGCCAGCACCGCAATGCTGCAGGTTAAAATGGCGGGCTGGGTGTTCATTGTCAGACGCAGTTGGTCTTCCGGGCCTTCAAAACACATCTTGGCAATGGAAAAGCCCAGTGCTTCATCGGCCTCTTCAAAAACCTTCTTGGCGCAAGCGTAGTTATCATAAAACTCTTTGCACATTCCAACGGTTTGGGACCCTTGTCCCGGGAAAACAAAAGCTGTTTTTGCCATGAAAAAAACCTCTCTTTCGTTCTTAAAAAATTTGCTTATTCTTCGACCATGCAAGCACAGGAATTTTAAAGGTTATTTCGCCCACTTTACTAACGAACAGGCCCAGGTCAAACCGGCGCCAAAGGCCACCATTAATACATTATCGCCTTTTTTCAGGCGACCGGCAGCCTGCGCTTCCGTCAGGCAGATCGGCACACAGGCCGCAGAAGTATTGCCGTACTTGTTAATGTTGACCCATACTTTATCCTTGTCAATACGCAACCGTTTTACCGCGCTTTCTATGATCCGCAGATTCGCCTGATGCGGTACCAGCATATCAATATCGTCGATTGTAACGCCGGCTTTTTCCATCACCCGGTTGCAGGTTGCCGGTAAGATCCGTGTTGCAAATTTAAACACGTCCTGCCCTGACATATGAATCGTATGTCCATAGGAATCTACCGTTTCATGGGACGCAGGGCAGCGGCTGCCCCCGGCCGGCTGAATCAGATGCGGTCCGCCGCTGCCGTCAGCCCCCAGCTCCATACCCAACAGTCCGTAACCGGCTTCCACCTGTCCTACGACAGCAGCGCCCGCGCCATCACCAAATAAAATACAGGTGTTCCGATCTGTCCAGTTGATGATACGGGAGAGGGTCTCGGCCCCCAAGACTAAAATTTTCTTATATAACCCGCTGACAATGAATTGACTTGCTACATTCAACCCATAAACAAAGCCGCTGCAGCCTGCCGCCAAATCAAACGCGCCGGCATGAGTTGCGCCTAATCGATTCTGCACAAGGCAAGCAGTCGACGGATACATATAGTCCGGGGTCGCCGTAGCGACAATAATCAAATCCAGCTCTTCCGGCGCAGTATTTGCATCTTTTAACGCCATAACGGCAGCTTCCACGCATAAATCGCTTGTGGCCTGTTCCAGTGCCGCAATATGCCTTTCCTTAATGCCGGTTCGTTCCGTGATCCACGTATCTGAAGTATCTACCATTGCCTCTAAATCACGATTCGTAATAATTTTTTCGGGAAGGTACGAACCAATACCTAAAATACCTGCTGCGATCGTCATATGCATCTCCCCTGTCTGACGTAAATCTGTGTTGTCGGTCCTATCTTGTCATACGGTCTTTGTTTGCGCATCGCATCGCATACCTGCCTTCATCATTTAATTAATTTCCCGGATTTTATTCAATACTTTTACTGTCCAACACACTTACTATTCAATACGCTTACAATGTAGTTTTCTTAATTTAACGTTTTTGCTTTTTGCCACGTTTACTTCATCCGCCCGACTACCGTATCGGCCTGTGTCTGATTCGCAATGTCTTCTTCTATACGGGCGCAAATGTCCTGCTTGATTCCGTCAATAGCAGCCCGGATGGCGTTCTTTATTGCTTTAGCCTTAGAAGATCCGTGGCATATGAAAAAAGGAGCCCGTACGCCTAACAAAAGCGCTCCGCCATACGCTTCCGGATCCAGCTTCTCTTTCAACTTGCGCAGTGCCGGTTTGATTAACAGGCCGCCGACCTTTGCTAAGATACCTTCACGCAAGATCGCATCTCTTACCATGGTCATAATGGCTGTGGCCAATCCTTCGGCGAATTTCAATACCACATTGCCGACAAAGCCGTCGCAGACCACTACATCCACAGTGCCCTTATTGACATCCCGACCTTCTACGTTGCCGATAAAATTAATCAGAGTTTCTGCTTTTAATAAAGGATATGTGGTCAGTGTCAATTCGTTTCCTTTGGTTTCTTCTTCACCAATATTCAAGAGCCCTACCCGCGGATTTTCAATGCCCAACATCAGCTCCGCATAAATGGACCCCATAATAGCGCTCTGCACCATATGCTCCGGTTTTGCATCCACCTTAGCGCCGCTGTCCAGTAAAACCGTGGTGCCGGTCAGACTGGGAATGGGGGTCGCAATAGCCGGACGTCCCACGCCTTTGATCCGTCCCAGATGAAACAGGGCTGCGGCTACTGCTGCACCGGTACTGCCGGAAGAAACCAACGCATCGCATTGTTTATTCCGCAACAGATCCGTAGCCACTACAATGGAAGCATCTTTTTTCGTCTTTACGGCGATCCCCGGATGCTCATGCATCCCGATCACTTCAGAAGCATGTTGAACGAGCAGGCGTGCATCTTTATCCGCGCCATACGTTTTCAACAGGTCCCGAATCGTAGGTTCATCGCCAACCAGAACAACTTCACAATTATATTCCCGTACTGCCATAACCGCTCCCAGAACAAGTTCTCCCGGGCCGTAATCAGTACCCATCACGTCTAACGCGATCCTCATGCTTCTTCTAACTTCCTTTCCCGTTCCACAGCCACAATGATAAACTTCGCACGAAACACTTCTGTCTCATTGGCCTTGATGCTGGCTTTAATGTAGTAGCGATCACCTTTTATATGCATCACTTCGGCTTTCGCCACCAGTTGGTCGCCCGGATGGACAGGGACTTTATATTTAACATTGCTGACCGCCGTCAGTGCAAATTCCGTATCCACCAACGCCAGCGCCAGTGTATCTGCCATCGCAAACATGAAGTAGCCGCGGCCCACTCCCGTTTTCCCCAACACCATATCCTCAGTGATCGTCAGGGTGGATATACCTACCTTATTCAGCTCCAGATCGATCAGATCGCCCACGATATCTTTTTTATCAATCGCGCGCAAACGGGTGCTGGCGGCGCTGGCCATCTGACGGGTCCGTTCCCGCAGCTCCGGTATATTCAAGATGACCCGATCCAGCCGCACAGTGGGAACGCTGACCTTGAGAAGTTTAGCCAGCTGTTCATCGGTCAAAAATGGATTCCGACGAATCAGGCTCTGCAGCTTCTCCTGCCGTATCAACTTTTTCGTAGAATTCATTTTATCACCCCGCTTTTAAGACCTGGTTATAATATCTGTTAGTATTATACTCTTACCGGAGAAGGGAACGCAAGTATTTTTTTGTGAAAAAAGAAAGATTTTTGCACCAAAAACGAAAAACCCCGAAACTGTTACGTTTCGGGGCTGATTCGCTAAATTAATCTTCTACTTTGATAAAATAAATGTGAACAAAACAAGTGTAAAAAGCATGGTTAACACATTTATGGCGTATTAAAATAGTGCGACGTGAACAAACATATGAAAAACGTGGTACAGATAGAGATAAGCGGGAATAAAAAAGAAACCCGCTAAAAAGCTGGGAATATCATAAGAATGATTGAAATTATAAAAGCGTGTGGTATAATACAGGTAGAAAAACCTTTGAGTGAACCGTAGAATAAGCCCATCGGTTCGGCAAGGCTATTGTTGGCGAATCCATCTGATAGCGCTCAAGGGATTTTTTATGCCCAAGTTCCGTAGGTAGAAACAATCCATGTTAATTTATGGTCAAACACATATGGATCTAAAACTACTTGGCGGTTTCCGTCGCTAACAATAAAACGATTCCCTTTGCCAACGCTAAGAGTCCCAATTTGTCGTGTTCAGCACCGTTAACGTCCGTTTTATTGTCAACGACTCCAAAAAAGCCAAGACGATAATCCTCGTCGCAAGCACGAATCCGTTCCACGTTTAGCTGCGTGTTATCCATGTTTATCCCTCCCCTTTCCGACATGAAAAAACCGCTGGTGGTTAGCCAGCGGTTGTGTAGTTATTCATGCAAATTGTACTGTAATTCTTTCCGAGCAACCCCCACTATATATGGTCTGATTTCTTCATATGTCATAGTGCGTTTCAAACTTCTGATTTTATCCACAATTTCGCGAAAGTTTCTATAGACAATATCTGCATATACATAGGTTTTGTTTGACCATTCACCTTCAGGCTCCTTTACTTCAAGCAAAGGCGTGTGTGCGTGTACTTCTCGCAGGTATGATTCAGCAATTACTTTTTCAATCAAAGGCTTCGCTTCTTCATACGTCGGGAAATGCCCAAGTTTTTTGTGAAGATTGCTCAGGTCATCTTTGTCCTTAAACATTATGAGCCCTTTTTCATATGCTTCTTTTTCATTCATGTCAATTCCCCTTAAAGCTGTCTAATAGTTTAACCGATTCTTCGTCCGCTATATACATTTCCTGCTCGTTAATGTGCATGACATTAAAATTCTGTTCGTAAAACGAAATTAAGCTGGACTTAGACTTCCATTTTACGCACCCACCATAACCTTTCAAAAAAGATTCGGCAGCCACACACGCAATCATCGACCGTAAAGTGTGCTTATATTCCCCGTTTTTGCCGCTGTTTTTAGGATTCGTCTCGGCAATGTCTATTTCTATAAATCCTCCTTCCTCAGGTTCTTGCGTAGCAAAAAGCCCTAAAATATTATCCGTTCCCGCTTCGTACAGTGCGTGTACTTGGAATCCTGCTTTCGGTTTATGCCATTCAAATTCCCACCCTTGTCGTTGAAGTTTGGCTCCCATGCTCGGTGTTATCTTAATTGGGCGGGCTTCGGTATACAACTTTTTGCCGGTTTTTCGGTTCGTTAAAACAGGGAATATCGGTCCTTCATTTGATTGTATTATACCATATTTCGGCTTATTTTGCAAGTTTTCATAGCTTGCGGAACCACTCTGCGACTGGCTTTGCGTCACTTTTGTTTCGTGTTGTTCGCCCTGCGAAACAGTCCCGCCTTCTGGTGCAGAACCTCCGACTTTCCCAGGTCGCCCAGCGTGGCCGAAATTCCCACTGCCGTCACCGCCATCTAAAACGCTGAAATAGCTTGCGTCGCTTGCAAAAATCGGCTGTGTTGCGTTTTCTTGTCCCGCTTGAGTATTTACTTGCTCTTGCTCACTTCCAATCGCCTGTGGCGTTTTCTGCCCGCCCATTCCGGGAATCGGCATATCGCCCATCTCGTCAATATCGTCGCTTGCCTTCTCGATGTCCTCGTCCGTGATGTTTGTCCAGACGCCCGTACGCTCGCTTTGCTGTTTTAGCTCTTTCAGTCCGGCTCGCTTTGATACCAACCCCGCATTGACTGCAGACACGACATTTTCCGTGCCGGACTTGGCCAGATCGCTACGTTCCTTGTCGGTCGGTTCGGACACCGGGTTAAAGTCAAAGTCTAAGTCATCCGGGACTGCACCAAATAGGCTCATGAGAAATGGCGGCAACAACTTGTTCAAAACAGGACGCAGGATACTTTCCTGCTTCTCGCCAATCATATCGTAGTAGTTCTGCAGGTCGCTTTCGCCTGTGGCGTTCAGCCCCGACGGAGAACGTCCGAACAACTTCGTGACCGGTATCTCCGCAGCCCCCGATATGTCCATAATGAACTGCTGATAGCAATCCGCTAACCCGCCAAACGTGTACTGATGCGTTTCCAGACCGTCCGCCGCGTCCATGATCTGCATTCCCATATTTGACATCAACCAGTTCTGCGCAGACAACGTGCGATACAATTCTTCCTGACTTCGCGGATCCGTAGCGCTCAAGGTCTGCCCCAGATCCTGCATCTTCAATACCCGCAAATTAGCCATAAACGTCAGCTGTGCGATGTTCCAGGATACGTTGTCCCGCTTCTTAAGCTCATCAAACACTGATTCAATGACGGATGCGCCCCAGTATAGCTCGGATACCTGTTCCCAATACGGCAGTTCGTTACCAAGAAAACGAATGCAACGGCTGTGGTGTATATTGATCATATGTCCGCTGACAGGATCTGTGACGTTGTAAAAATCCGGTAACCCATATTCGGGATCCGTGATATCCTCCACCAGATCCGTGGACGGAGAAATGCAGTTCCACCGGTCTAAAAAGAAAAGCCCGAGGAACGCTCAGAGAGCAACCTCGGGCTACATTCTTTAGATTGAGTTAAACGCCTGGAAATTAATCTTCTACTTCGATCACTTGTTTACCATCATAGTAACCACATTCCGGACAAACGCGATGCGGCATTTTCATTTCGTGGCATTGCGGGCATTCAACCAGGTTCGGAGCGGTCAGCTTCCAGTTAGCACGACGCGAATCACGGCGGGCTTTGGTCATTTTTCTCTTCGGTACTGCCATTTTCCATACACCTCCTCAAACCAAAATGGTGAATTTATTATTTGATGAATTGCTTTAATGCCGCGAGTCTCGGGTCAATCGTGCCGGTGTCACAGCCGCAGGGGCGAACATTACGATCCGCGCCGCATACGGGGCAGATTCCCAGACAATCTTCTTTGCACAAGACTCTCAGAGGTTCTGCTAACAGCAGGCTCTCACGCAACGGCTCCGTTATGTCAACGATATCCGTATTGTAGACATAAGCATCACTTTCAACGCCCACACTTCCGACCGGATAGTATTTCTCCACCACAGAAGCAGACGTTTCTGCCGCAAACTCTTGCAGGCACCGGGAGCAGGTTCTCTGCACCACAGCGGTGAGCTGTGCCTCCAGCAAAAGTACATCTCCTACATTCGAGAGGGTCCCTTCAATCCGGACCTTCCCCGTAAGGACGAGATCAGCGGCGGTAATATCCAGTTCCGCAGGTTCCACGTTTAATTGGAACGTTTTACTTCCAGTCAGATGCTTTTTAATTTCAGCGACATTTATTTTAATCATATTTCACCAATCGTTACAATTATAGCCATACAAAAAATCTTTGTCAAGAAAAAATCGCATACACCACCTTGAAGGAAAGCAAGGCAGAGAACTTCTCAGACTGCTTTGCCCTCTGCTTTGGGCACCTTGGTCAGGCATTCATTAATGTGGCCAATTATGATATAGTTAAGGTACAGGTTTAAAAGCTTAAAGTAGCAGAGAAAAACTTTCTTTGCTTTGCTGCACCAGAGTCAAAGCGCCAAGGCGCATTTTTAACAAACACACGCTTTTGGCGTATATTCATATATGTCATTTATTTACAGTTTATTTATTTGCAGTTTGATTGTATAACAGGCAGACAGATATTGCAAGAGGAGGAAAACATGGAAACAGCCGGCATTGTAGCAGAATATAACCCCTTCCACAACGGTCATGCCTGGCAGCTGGCAGCATTAAAAAAGCAACTGGGCGATGTTTCTGTGGTCGCCTGTATGAGCGGGGCTTTCGTTCAACGGGGCGAAGCGGCGATAGCCTCTCCGTTAGTACGGGCAGAAATGGCAATCCGCGGAGGCATCGATTTAGTGTTGGAATTACCCGTAGCCTATAGTCTGCGCAGCGCCGACTATTTTGCCGCAGGGGCGGTGCAGACGCTTGCCGCAACAGGACTTGTAACCCACTTAGTCTGTGGTATAGAAAACCCTGTCACTGAAGACATTTTCCCTGAGCAAAATTCCACGTCGGGACCGGGGCAAGAACCTCAATCGAAGACGGATGAAGGTTCGAGGCAGGAACCGCAGCCGGGCTCTAAGCAGGGCTTAAAACTAAATCAGGCGCAGGAACAAGGGCCGGATACGAACTTTCCAAAGCCACGACTTCCTTTTGCGCCGCCTTTGCCGGAAACCGCAAAATGGTCTTTAACAGCAGAAGCGGAAAGCCGGGTACACCTGTTTACACAAGCCGGTTTTTCTTATGCCGCGGCCTGGGAAAAGGCGGCTGAAGCCTGGCAAAACGGTGCCTCGTTCTGGTTTTCCAGTCCCAATAATATCCTGGCGCTGGCCTATCAAAAAGCGATTTTGCAGCACAGCAAAAAAATGCAGCTTCACCTTCTGCCCCGACAGGGAAGCGGTTATAAACAAGAAGTTTTAACACCGCCCTATGCCTCTGCCGCCGCAATACGCCAGGCACTGTCCGAAGCAACGGTTTTCCCCGGAAGACAGCCCTTTGAAAAAAGGGGGCTGCAGACTGAATTAGCGCAAGTTCTCCCCGCAACTACTTTGTCCTTATTGGAGAAACCGGAAGTTTACCCTCGATTGTTTTCCCGCCAGGAAAATATCCTGACCTTACTTCTGACGTATTGCCTTTTTGATACAGGCAGTCGGCAGCTGTTTGAGCACAGCAGCGCCGGGTTAGATCTCTGTCATCGTTTTTATAAAACCCGGGAGGCCCTGGATCGCGGTTACCGTTATTTTTGCCGGCAAGTGGCAAATAAGCGGGATTCTCTGCCGATGGTCCAGCGTTTGGCGCTGCAACTTTTGTTACGTCGTCCGCGCGGTTTTTGGCTGCAGCCTCCTCCACCGTCCTATATCCGTGTTTTAGCTTTTAACGACAGGGGCAGACAGCTTTTAAAAAAGATGAAAGAAACGGCAACTCTACCCACCATTATCAAATTAAGCGACAGTTTACGCAGCCGGGAACTGGCCGATGACCAGTTGTTGCAAACCGATCTCGCCGCCGCCGATCTTTATCAGCTTCTTTCCGGCAATACGGGCATGTACGGCACAGCGCTTCGTTCTTCACCGTTTTATCTCGTGCAATAAGTACAAAAAGCCCAAGGTATCAAATCATAAAAGTTTGGTATAGGTTTTATCTTACTCAGTCACTCATTAGATACGAAAGCCCGGCGTCTTAATACCTACACATAGGAAAGACACCGGGCTCTTATTCTTTTTTTATGCGCTCCACTATGTTCCGCCTTGGCTCCAAAAGAACAGCTCTAATTCCTTAAGCAATTTTTATACAAAGGCAGTATTTTTAACGAACCTCGTCAAGGTTTTCTTCATCGGTCGGAACAGCCGGTTCTTCAGCGCCGGCTTCCTCTTCCGGAACAATGTGCTGAACACGAGAAGCCACCAGCGCTTCCAGATTGGTTCGTTCATCATTGATATTTTTACGGTTAGAGGTAATGGCTTCCAGAGCAGACTGCAGGTTATTGCTCAAATAACCCAACATATCATCTGCGTACTGTAACGAATCGGTACGGATCCGATCGGCGTATTGGTCCGCTTCCTGCTTCACTTCATCTTCATACCGCTGGGCGGAAGTTTTAATGTCTTTGGAAAGCATCTCTGCCTGGCGGACGATCTCTTCCTGACGCAAGCGGCGTTCCGCCTCTTCTTTCGCTGCTGTCACAATATGTTCGGCTTCCGTATTCGCTTTTTCCACAATGGCAGCCGCTTCTTCCCGGGCGGAATTCATAATGTTCTTGGAATCATCCAAAACCTTCCCGGCATTTTTTACTTCCTTGGGAATCGCCTCTTTCAAGTCTTCCAATATCGTAGACAAATCACTTTCCTCCACGATAATTTTATCAGTCAAAGGAATACGGTTGGCTTCGGAAATTAAATTGTACAAATCCTCAAAAATCTGATCCAGCGTTACATTAGTGCCTAATCGTTCCAACATAGTCCCATCCTCTTTCTTTCCTTTTTCTAAACCTTACCTGTTTACAAAACTGACTTCATTTTGCCTTGGAACATTTTAACTTCTTGATCTGCTCCGCGACGCCTTCCGGAACCAACTGTCCGATGTCGCCGCCAAATGCCATAAGTTCCCGTACACCGGAAGAACTGATGTAGGAATAATTTGCATTTGTCATGATAAACACGGTTTCAAGAGATTCGCTGATTTTCTTTAACAGCAAAGCCCTTTGAAATTCGTATTCAAAATCAGTGAATGCGCGCAACCCTCTCACAATAAAAGGCGCCTTCGCTTTGACACAAAAATCGCTTAACAAACCGCCGTAGCTGGTGACGCTTACATTAGGTAAATGTTTTGTGGCAACCTTTAACATGGCGACCCGTTCTTCCGGCGTAAACAAGGCTTTATCTTTCCCCGGATTAAAAAACACACAGACCACAATTTCATCAAACATCCGGCTGGCTCGTTCTATTATATCGATGTGCCCTCTGGTCACCGGATCAAAACTTCCCGAGCAAACTGCTTTTCGCATCGGATTCCCCTTTCGGCCTCACCTAAGCAGACTATAACCTGCTTATCACTTTCAACATCCATGCGGCGAATTCTTTTCCTGAAAAGAAATTCCAAAAAAAACAGACTGCCGCGGCGAAAGCAAAGGCTGTTATTAAAATTTAACCTGCTATAAATATTCTTATCAAAAATTAAAAAGTTTGCCTGACACAAAATTTCTGTCTGATGATAAAACCTATATCTTAATCTTCCACTACAGTATTTTCTTCCCTAACGGCGCTTTCTTTCGTATCGGCACTATAGCACACAAATGAAAGACAGGTCTCTCCATATTTCTGACGGCGGAAAATCACATATTCGGGCGGCAGCGCAGTTTCCGCCTCATCGTGTGCAGAGTGTTCCATAATCAGCCGGCCACCCTCAGCCAACACCGGATACTCTGCCAGATTCGCCAAAACTTTTTGCAAAAGTTCCTTATTATAAGGGGGATCTGCAAAAATCAAATCAAAGCGCCGTCCCTTTTTATATAACCGCGCTATCGCTGTAGGCGCATCACACTGTAAAACAGCACATTCCGCCTCGGCGCGGCATTTTGCTATATTACTTTCTACCAGTCTTAAAGAAGTCCGGTTGTTATCCACAAACTGGATTCCGGCCGCGCCACGGCTCCAGGCTTCCAGGCCCAGGTTACCGCTGCCGGCAAATAAATCCAAGACCTGCGCCCCGTTCACTTTGTTGCCAAGAATATTAAACAGGGATTCTTTTACCCGGTCTGCAGTAGGGCGGACATCATAATTTTTAGGCACGTTCAAGCGCAGCCCCCGCGCCTTCCCGGTAATAATTCGCATAATCTCTCAGGCCGTGCCTTTCCTTACACTATAAATACATTAATACAACTGCATCAATCATGAAGAATAGATTCTTCTTAATAATACAACAAATCAATGGATTTGTCACTTTTCCCGAAGAAAATTTTTGACAAAAAATGGAATTTCATAAAAAAAGGACCGCATTACGCGATCCTTAATTTTTTAGTTTGGTCGGGGCGGCGAGATTCGAACTCACGGCCTCTTGTACCCGAAACAAGCGCGCTACCAAACTGCGCCACGCCCCGACAACACGCTTATTATAGTTGATTCATTGCGGTTTGTCAACCGGAATTTAAAACTTTTGTGGGGAGAAAAGCAGGCTTCCTGGCGGGTTGAGGTAAATGAGAAATCATCTTCCTTATGCCGTTTTACCATGACCCACGTCTTATTCTCTCATTGCACCCATTCCGTTTTATCCTTGACTGTTATGTTTCTCATCGCCTCTTGCGATGTCCCGATTTTCTTCTTTCTTATCCCTGTGTGACCACACGGATATTGCTCACGCCGAAAGCTTTAGCAATCGCGGGGATCGCATCCCGCTCAATAAAGGTACGATGCAGTTCGCTTTCCGCTACAATCAGACACCGTTCACCGGCTACATTAATATTGTGAATGCGGCTGATGAGTCGTTCAAAATCCGCATCGCCCAGCTCTTCCCGTAACACCTTTAAGCCCGGCATTAATTGCGGTTTTTCTTTGGCAAAACGTTTTTCCAGCGGGGAAAACGGCACCGTGACCACACGTGCGTCGCGGGAAACGATAAAATCTTCTTCGTGCTCTCCGGGCACAACTAAATCAGGTCTCATATGAATTCCTCCTACATTATACGCTTCATACGCTTATTAATGGCTGCACGGCGAACACGAATACAGCAAAAGTTTGTCGGTTCTCCACCGTCTGAGGGAACTCTTCCCTGCGAACTGAATCCGACGCCTGTGCAGCAGTATTTTTTGTGTACAATTATTATATTGAATTCCACCTGTATCGTCAAGAGAGGCCACGAGGCCGGTTTGTTTTAGCCTTGCCTGCGATGCTCGTATTTTCTAAAATGCTGTCAGCGAAGCCAAACTTAACTTAACTTAGCTTAGCTTAGCTTAACTTCGCCTATATCAGTTTATCTATGTTGCACACGCTACAGAGAAAATGCCCTGACCGGAGTTGGTTCACGCCTTTATCTCTACTTATACTTGCGATAAATGTTAAAATGAAGTAAAATAAATGGAACTTATAACTACGGATGTAAACTTGCATTGCGCATTGTCTGTTTACGTCTACGCATGGACACAGTGTGTTCAAATTTTTGGTTACGTTTTAGGAGGATATCAGAAGGATGTCAGTTTTTGATGTATTGCAGGAACGTGGTTTTATTGCGCAGGTTTCACACGAAGAAGAGATTCGTGAACTTTTGGAGAAAGAAAAAATCACTTTCTACATCGGGTTTGATCCTACTGCGGACAGTCTGCACGTAGGTCATTTTATCGCCCTGATGGCGATGGCGCATATGCAGCGGGCAGGCCACCGTCCTATCGCTTTATTAGGCGGCGGAACGGGTATGATCGGCGATCCCAGCGGCAAGGACGATATGCGGAAGATGCTTACTCCGGAGTTTATCAATCATAATATTGCCTGCTTCAGAAAACAGATGAGTAAATTTATCGACTTTTCTGAAGGACAAGCGTTCATGGTAAACAATGCCGACTGGCTTTTAAATTTAAATTATGTAGATATGCTGCGGGAAGTGGGCACTCATTTTACGGTAAACCATATGTTGAGCGCCGAATGTTACAAGAAGCGCTGGGATAAAGGGCTGACTTTCTTTGAATTCAACTACATGATCATGCAGGCCTATGACTTCTATCATTTGCACAAACAGCACAATTGCATCATGCAGTTAGGCGGCGATGACCAGTGGTCCAATATGCTGGCCGGCGTCGAACTGATCCGCCGTAAAGACCAGCAGCCGGCTTTTTGCCTGACCTGCAAACTGTTGACCACCAGCGACGGCCGTAAAATGGGCAAAACCGAAAAAGGCGCTTTATGGCTGGATGCGGAAAAATGCTCTCCTTATGATTTTTATCAATATTGGCGCAATGTTGACGACGCAGACGTGGAAAAATGTCTCGCTTTGCTGACCTTCCTGCCTATGGACGAAGTTCGCCGCCTAGGTGCTTTTAAAGATAAAAAAATCAACGAAGCAAAGAAAGTCCTTGCCTATGAAGTCACGAAGCTGATTCACGGTCAGGCAGAAGCCGATAAAGCGGTACAGGCTACGGAGGCTCTGTTCGGCGGCGGCGTGGACATGGAACATGTACCTACACTGGAGATTACGGAAAGTGAAACAGAGGCCAAACTGATCGACACCCTGACTACACAAAAAGTCTTCAGCAGTAAACGGGAAGCCCGTCAGATGATCGCACAAAGAGGTCTCTACCTTAATAATACGGCAATCGAAGATCCTGAATTTTCCCTGACGCCCGCATTGTTTGCGGAAGATGGCGGTATTCTGATTCGTAAAGGAAAGAAAAAATATTACCGTTTGATAATCAAGCAGTAACAGGTGCTTTTTCCTTTATTGATGCCAAATCTACTGTTTTCGTCTGTAGCGGGAGCATCTTTTGCGCTATTTTACACCGGTTCATTAAAATAGTTTGCTCATTTAACTCATTTAGCTATTTATTAATTTAAATGATTTATTTATAATATATTTACAATATTTAATGAACAGAGTTAATTCATACCAGAGCAGTTTTATCACTGCTACTGAGAATTTGACCCAAAAGAAAGGTAGGGTGTGCTCTTTATGAATCAATCATTGAGCCTAAGTAAACTGATTCCTATCAGCCTGGTACTTTTTTCTTCTTTCTTCGGAGCCGGCAATTTACTCTTTCCCCCTTTATTTGGCTATTTGTCAGGCAGCAATCTGAACATCGCCACCCTGGGATTTTGCATTACCGGCGTCGGCATGCCTCTTTTGGGCGTTCTGGCAATTGCGGTTACTGGGAATACCGATCTGACAAAACTGGCCAGTCCGGTCAATGTAGCGTATGCCAAGATCATTATGTTTTTGAGCAGTATGGCCATCGGCCTGTTTGCTATTCCCCGTACAGCAGCTTTCAGCTATGAGATCGGTGTAAAACCGCTGATTGGCGGTGCAGCTGCCTGGCATCTGGCGCTTTTCTCAGCACTTTATTTCGCTTTCAGTTATTATGTAGCAAGTAACCCGTCCAAAGTACTTAATTGGTTGGGCAAGATTTTAACTCCCGCTCTGTTGGCCTGTCTTGTACTGCTGTTTATCCGCGTCTTCACAGCCCCTTCTTTTACCCCTGTATCGCCGCAGGATGCCTATTTAACGACTCCGTTTTTGAAAGGGTTCCAGGAAGGCTATAATACGATGGATTTATTAGCGTCTTTCTTATTCGGCGCTTCTACTTTAACAGCCGTTAAATTATATGGTGTCACGGGCAAGCGTCAATTAATCCAAAGTTGTCTTTTATCCGGTTTGATTGCCGCCGGCCTGTTAGCTCTGGTTTACTATTCACTGGGTTATGCAGGAGCGGAATCTCATCGTTATCTGACCGGCGAATTCTCGAACGGAGCAGGAATTTTGACTGCTATGGTACAGCAATACCTTGGCTCCTGGGGCAACGCCATCCTGGCCGCTATCATTCTATTGGCCTGTCTGACCACCTGCATCGGCCTGATTGCCTCTATCTCTGACTATTTCGTCATCCTCTTTGACCACAAGCTTTCGAAAGATGTCTGGGCGATCACCCTTGTCATTGTCAGCTTCCTGATTTCCAATTTTGGTTTGGATTCCATCATTAAAATGGCAATCCCATTATTGGTTTTCCTCTATCCCATTATTATCGCCTTAACTCTGCTGAACACCTTTGGTTTCGCGGGCAATAAGCGGGTCTTCCGTTGTACGATGTGGATCGTCACTTTATTTGCTTTATTTGACGGTTTAAAAGTCGCTTCGATCCATCTGCCCATCGAATCAATGTTAAATATAGTCCCTTTGTATGAAGATGGTTTCGGTTGGTTTACTGTAGCCGTTATGGGTACAGCAATCGGTGTGATTTGGGATCATATGAAAAGTGACGGTAAAGAATAGACGCGCCTGAGCAATTCATACTGACACATTTTTTAAATAATATGCAACACTTAATTTTTTCCCTACTCTTCGTAAATCAGGAAAAAAAGGTGAAAAATATCAGAAACCACTGGAAATTTTACGATAATAGGTATATAATAATTTTGTTTCTTATTAATCTGCTCGGATAGCTCAGTTGGTTAGAGTGCTGCCCTCACATGGCAGAGGTCCAGGGTTCGAGCCCCTGTCCGAGTACCACGAAAAATCACCCCGGGAACGCACTGAATACGCGCTTCCGGGGTTTTGTTATGTCTGAATATGCGCTTTAGCTAAGTAAAGCAAATAGCCGTTAAAATGATGTTTTTGGAACTAAACCATGACAAAAAACGTGACAAAAAATCAGATTAAAAATCGAAGCTCACACCACCCATGACTGCCCGCTTGTCTCCTGCTTCCCATAATCCTACATACCAAGCAACCGATCCCCGGAGCAATTACACTTCGGGACTTTGTCGTTTTGGCAAAAGCTTAGAATGGTTTTTGCTACTCTTTATCCATTTTTTTAGGATTCTCTTCGCTAAAGTTCATTAAGGGAATAACTAATGCCGGTAAGTCTGACATTGTAGTAAGCTGGGAGATTAATGGCCTAATGTATGATAATAAGTGTGCGGGGGCAGCAGTCTTTAAAAGTGAATCGATTTGAGCATCTGAATTCTCCCACTCAAATACCGCCTGATTCTTTATTACTGCCCATATAGGACAATCTTTCGCACGCCTTTTAAATAACCTTAATTCTAAAGAAACAATCGCACGCTTTTCATTTTTTATTTTTATAATCTTTGGCTTTAAGGAAAAGTCTATCGGTATTTTCTTTCCCTCAGAATTTTGCATAAAACTTTCATTATATCCATATTCTGCACAGATCAATTTCACTCTTCCCATACGTAAAACACTACTAATTTCAGGCACTTTTTCCATCCTCCAGTACATAAATGCAACCAGTCTCTGTCGCAGAACAGGGTTTGTTTCTGTTACCATCCCACACCCAATCTTCTTGCCGAGCTGCCACTTCCATCATTGCACCGATAGTCCGCATTTTATTCTCTATAATAGTGCTGATACTACCTGCAGCAATCATTACGTCTAAAAATTTCGCAACAATTCCATTCAAGCTCTCGTTTTCCTTTTTGGCTATTTCCAACAATTCCTTATGGGAACTTCTGGATATTCGAACACTAAATCTCCCACTAGGTAAATCGTCATCTGCGTTGTAGTAAGTCGTATTCGGAACTGTTTTTCCCTTCTCATTGGTAACTTTTACCCAACTATCTATAGCTTCTTGTAATAAGGATATTGTTTCCTGAATAGTTTGAGCCGAAGCTATACACCCAGGCAGCTCTGGAACTTCTGCATAAAATCCGCCTCCGTCATCTTCCGACAAAGGGTATACATTAAATTTAAATTTATTTTCCATATCTAATCCTCCATGCAACTTCTTATTCTTTCTATATTTTCAATTGCTTTCTTTACATATATAACACCCATTGGGTTCTGCCGTGGCAAAGTATGTTCTTCCTCGCCAAAGCATGAGTGTGTATATACAGAATGACTTCCCTTACCTTCTCTAAAAGTACAACCAAAATATTTTAAGAGGGCAACCAAGTCATCAAAAGCTACATTTTTAGGGTTATTTTTAAATCTTTCTAACTGTTTGTCACGTTTACCCATGTATATAAAACCTTCTTTATTTCAATTTTGTCATTATATATGGTGTCATTTGTGAGTACAATATACCATAAATATTTTATAATTGCAAATAAAAAAGCTCCTCGCACTATAGTGCGAGGATAATGTTAAAAATCAAAACTGATACCGCCCATGACAGATTTTTTATCCGCTGCTGCCCAAGCCCCCACATGGCCTTTGAGCGGCGCCCGAACAAGGTATGCGGCCCCATTTCGACTTGCGCCTATACCGATACTCCATTTTCGTGTTTTATCCACGGTCGGGATTGTGATATCTAACGATGCCTTGCTGTTCTGTTCCAGCTTCAGCTGACCTTTGTCAAAAACATACTTCTCACTATCTGACTTTTTAATCGTTTGTTGTTGCCCGTTTACCGATACAGTCAGCTGTTGCTTCGGAATCTTGATGTCCACGTCCGGATCCGCAGTGGTAACCTTCGGTACATACCGGATGTCGGTCACGGTTTTCGTCTGCGTGACTATATGCTCTACCGGTACTTCCTTTTCGATTATTTTTTCGGGCGCTGTCACCCTGCCCCGGTAAAAGCCTAAACCAAAGGCGATTAAAATCGCAAAGGCTGCTACAATGTATTTTCGGTAGGGATATATTAATGAAAGAAAGTTCATGCATTAGCCCTCCCAGCGATATGTGTTTGGGCTGTTACCGCCATCCCGGCAATCGACATGGACAAAGCCCTGACCATAATAGCGTCCAATACCGTCAAAACCGACCTTCGCCGCAAGATCCGCTAACATGTCTACAGACAAGCCGGGGCAGTAGATATCCGCAGCTGTACCCTTGACGTGCTGTGAATTACTTACGCCACCTACGTTGCGGTTATGTATCGGACACCTGTAGCCGCTCGTAACGATGACAGGACGCCCCAGCCGCTCCCGCAGTTCGTCTAACTTTGCCAGCAGTACGGGGTTCATGCCTTTATCTGGCAACTGACCACAATGGTGACATTCAAACTCACACATATTAAAGTATTTCATCTTTATTCTCCTTCTCTTGCGTCAATTCCACTTCCGTACTTGCGTACTTGACTTTGATGTATTTTGCGTATTTGAACGACAACACAGCTATTTCCAACGCCACATAGATTGCAAACTCTTTCCAAGTAGCTTTTGCGATAAAAAACACAGCATACACCACGCCCGGCAGTAAAAACAGCCAAAGGGCTGTAATCCAAAAGAATTGCGTGTCAGACAGGCTATAAAAAGAATTGCCGCCCCTTGTGAGGGCGGCATACCAGTCCTTGATTTTTTTAATCATGTCCTCGAAACTCCTTTTCTAACATGGTCTGTCGCTCCGCCAAATCGTCAATCCGCTTGTGCGCAGATTTAGCCGAACTATCAACCCTAACGATGTCTGTCCGCATTGCGAGATTGTCTGTTTGCATTCCGCGCAGAACATTATCCATTCGATCGATTGTCCTGCCTAAGGCAGCAATTGAAACCGATAGCGGGTTTATGATCCAGATTTTAAAAATCCACCCGAACATGCCCGCTATGGTTATAAATACAGCCAATATTGTTTCTGCGTTATCTATGTTCATGTTGTACCCCTCTATGCGTTTTCAGGCTCGATCGGCGTTTTTTCGATGTTTACTGTGACTATATCCCCATAATTTAACGCTTCCGCTTCTGCTTCCTCTGTCGTAGATATAGAGAAGCTCTCTTGCGTTTCCTGCTGTATAAAACAGAATGTAGTCATAGCGCCACCATTCTGGGGGTAAGTCACCTTGCCGTTGACTAAAAATTGTTTTTTCATGTTTTTTGCTCCTTTCAAACTAATAATTTGTTACATCTATAACCAAAAAATGATATGTACTAAATACGCCTGTTGTTACTCCACCGCCTTGCGGTGTAGGATTGATATACTGCAATTGATTATGCATACGCCACATTACGCCGTTGCTCACGTTAATACCATGGGCATAGTCAGATATTATCTGCGGCGAAAACGTAACAACCCACGGCGTTTCAAATCCCATAATGGCTATATTTTTAAACGACTGCGGCCCGCTATTTCCTTGATAGTACCCACTTTGATTTATATTTTGATTATTTTCAACGTCCGTTCCGGTAACATTAATACAACCCAGTACCCGCATATATTTTCGATTCGCGTCAAAAAGCACGTCCCCGTTGTCTTTATATATGACTAAACCGTCATTAGAAACATCTGTTGGCGGTTCTGTTGTAAAGATGTATATTTTCAGGTTCCGACAAACATTATTCCAAAAGCTAACCCTCGCAGCGTTATTTGTAAACGAACCCGCAGAAAATCCTGTTGCAGCCCCGGCTTTAGGGTATATTACAACTGCCTGTTTCCCTGCGCTTTGCCGGAACGTCATTACACATGTGTCAGGGGCCGACACGGCCATAAAACGCTTATTTTGATGCGTGTCGATGGCGTAAACAAGAAATTCACCCAAGGCGTAATAATACAGTGCAGCCCCTGTCGTATTAGTGGGTATACCGTGATAGAGGATCACAACGTCTGGATTCGCATGGGACGGTATCAATCCCGTGACCTTTTGTTCAAGATAAAAATTGGAAAATGTATCATCAATAATTAGCGTATTCCGTTCATTATAGGCCTCAAAATATTTAGTAACTGCCATAGATAATCACCCCGTTCGGCGGCATATTTGCAGCTATGGCAAAATCTGCATAGCGCCAAGTAACCTTCCCCCCGCTTACCGTCAAATCACACGGCGTATGTGTTCCAACTAAAAACGCAAAGAGTTTATTCCCGCTAAGCCCGGTAACGGTAAAACTTCCCGACTGCGTTCCTGTGGCTCGACTACCAAGCAACCGGCACAATCGATCTGTAACATCCAATATACAAATTCCGTTATCATCAAATACTTGTAGGCCCTGCGCCATCTCAGCCTTCCCCCCTCTCATTTTGCCGTTATCATACAAATAGACAGATAGATTTTGTTTTAATTGTACCGGCTCTGCCGACTTAAGCGGGACACGAGTTGCCCCATCTTCGCCGTTTGAGCCCTTTTTTCTCTTAACTATCAGCACCATTACGGCGATCACAACAATTATGATTGCATACAACATCACCAAACCCCCAATCTAATCTTTAATTTATTGTTGCTCCCGTATACCCGGAGCTGATTACTTTCAATTTCTAATCGTTTTCCGCTCGTAGCTGTTCTTAGCAAGCCAACGGTGGCGCAAATCGCCGAAAGGCTAGTAACATTCATCTTATCCGCAGTTACGGTATGCGCTGCCAGCATACGGTTCACAATCACGTTGTCCATAAACTGCGTATCACCGTTAATTTGCACATATTTCCCTGCAATTTTTACCGTTTCCGGGGAAAGATTGATAGCGGCAATCACGCCATTCTGTTCAACTTTTAGTTGTAAAGCATTGTGGAGCTGTGTAAGAGCGCTGTACCCTGTGCTGCCGGGCGCTTTTGACAAATTGGCTACGATGCTGGTCACGTTATTCGAATTTTGCGTGATTTGACTTGTAAATTGCGTATTGATTCCGTCCTGCGCTGTCTTATTGCTTTGTACCGTACTGGCTAAACCTGATGCTGTTTGCTTGATCTGCGTGATTTCCGTCTCGCTTGCGGTAGTGCGCATAGCTACGGAGTTAATAGTTTCTGCATTCTGCTGTATTTGTGTTGCTGTCGTAGTATTGATTCCGTCTTGCGCTGTCTTATTCGCAGCAATCGTACTTGACATTTCTGCCAGCGTGTTAACAAGAGAGTGGATAGACTGATATCCGCTTTCTGCAGGCGCCTTGTTTAACTCCGTAGTAATGTTCGTTATAGTCTGTGATAAATTGCTGTCAGATGCTTCTAAGTTTGCCAATTTATCTTTCAACGCCTGATCAAGTTGCTCTTCGGCGACTTGCATTTCCGTAAGGTATGCCGGGTCAATCGTAGGCCGCACAGTAACCTCTTTCCCGTCAGACAATGCGCCTACACCGAACACGTCAACAAAAGCGGCCTGTACCGTATAGATGTCAGCCGGGCAATTATGGGAGTACTGGGTATTTTTTGTTTTAATAACCAACGTTTCATTATCCGTCCCAGTTATATAAAGTACAATTTCTTTGCAGCTATCCGGTATGCCATTCGTCCTTGCCGTGAATCCTGTAATTGTTTGTGTAAGCTGCAATGAGGGAGCTTCCGGCGCAGGGAAATTATAATCCAGCCGAAGTGCCGGGCCATAACCTTTAACGGGGTTGTGCGCAACAATATAGATAGTTCCCGTCCTGCCCGGTAAAGCAGCATCGCTTTTCAAATCCGTTGTTGTAACTAATACGCTTCCCGGGAGCGGCGCCGGGTGACTTCTTACTTCATAGAAATCCACATATGTATTTGTTACCGCCCCCCACGAAACTATGGCTTTTTCTTTTAAAAGCCTTATGTATCCATTTTTTGGGGCTTCTGGTTTTCCCACAGATCCTTCAGTCACTTTTGCATTAATTGATGCGCTTGTCATATTGACAGAAAGATTTCCGGAAGTGTCTATGGCCTTTATACCAAACTGATAATTGCCGGAATCCGGGATAAAATACGTGTAGGTGTCCCCGGAGATGCGTTTTACAATCTCTTTCCCGGTACCGTCATACAATCGATACCCGGCAATATCCGGAGCAGTTACCGGATTCCATTTAAGATGTAGTACACTGCTGTTTCTTTTATCTTGTTTAACCGTAAAACCAGTCACGTCAGCCGGGGGCAATTCCTTACCCGCAATATATATATCCTCAGTTACGCCGGAACCGGCCACACCCATATCATTAATGCAAAGTATTTTAACCGTGTAGTTCTCCGTGGTGCTGACATTTGGTATCACAACCGAAGTAGCGCTGCCATCCAACACTTCATGGAGCGTAAATTCCGGCGCATCAATACGTTTGTAGTACACATGGATTCGTTTCGCTGCCCTGCCGCGCGGCATAGACCAAGCCGCGGCAATATCACATAAAACGGTGCCGTCTTTCAGTGTTTTTTCCGTCTTTGTCAGACGCAAATTGATCACGTCCAGTAAAGCCGAATCCGCCGCGTAATTAATCACCGGTATTTCGCCGTAGTCGTCTGAATATAACTCCGGATAATATTCCATACAGGTGATTTTCCGGGTGGTGTCGTTCATCCCCTTACTGATTGCCAGTACCCGGAAAGGTTTAGCCTCTTTGCCTACTTTCCCAAGCGCATACAACGCATCAGGGTATATGCCAATAGCAGAATTTACCGTTACGGTAGACCCGTTATGGCCGATGATGTTATGCATTTGCACTTCGTCAGTTTGGCTGTTACGCACCAGCAACCGATACTCCCCGGCGGAAATATCAACTTCCCGGTCAAGCGTTACATTTAGTCCTGTTACGGACTGTATACGGCCGCCCGCTCCCCAGTCGGTCATATCATGTTGCACAAGAACCACATCGCCAATCATACAAGCGATCGCGTCCTGAAAGGCCTCAAAGGTGATCGTCCGAATTTCATACCGATTCGCACGCAGATAATGCTTTCCGTGCTTAAAAGCCTGTTCCAGTTCCACGCAGCCCATTAGTTCCACCTGTGCCGGATTAGCAAGGCTTTCTGCGCTGTCATAATCATCACTATAAACCGGCAACACATCCCTTTCGTAATTCTTTGCCCGGTTTAGGAACGATATTTCAACCGCATTCGCCCGCCCCTGCAAACCTTGAAAATCTTCTTTGAAACTGTTTTTTTTGATGTTGCCAACGGTAAAAAGTTGGGTAGGCATCGCCGCATAATCATATACGCAAGTAAACCGCGTACCCTGCATAAGTATCTTGCCACGCCCAACCGCTTCGGGGAATCGCAACTGATCCCAGAGTTTCCCCGCGGCGTCATAGATATAGTTGAACGTATAGCCTTTTGCGGCGCATTCGTCCGCCCACGCCTTGAATTTGTCGTAGATAAGCCGACCGGCTTTTTCTCCCCGCACAACATACTGACCGTCTATCTTCCGGCATTGGTGAATAATATCGTAACAAGCCCAAGCCGGATTGTTGGCCGGTTTTGCTTCGTAGGCCCCGACATAGGGATTCCAGACGTACACATCGCGCCGTTCCTGTTCCCACGTAACTTGTGGATCAGAACCGGATAGTTGGTCTGTAGCCAGCGCTTTAATTCCGATAAGAGCTTTACCCGGGTGGATAAAATCATCATAGATAATCTGCGTAAGCTGTGACCAGTACACTTTATTTGCGTACCGGATAGATGTACCGTCCTTTTGTACGCACCGCATACGCACCTCGTATTGTGCCGGCTCCAGATTGTCAAACCGGTACACCTTATGCCATGCTTTATTCGTTTTCTTTTCAATCTCACCGGTATACTCGGCCGGCTGAATCGGAGCGCTACCATTGACAGATGGCGTCCAGTAAACTCCTCCAAGGAACAAGAAGCCTTTTAAACTTTTCTGCGACTGTTCCACATCATTTGCCAGAGGAAGAGGTTGCCAAGCCTCAGTTCCAACCTTGCGGTATTGAGCTTCCAGCGTTACCTTAGTCTTGCTCATACCCCCGCCGTCATTACTGTAATACAGGCCGTTAGGAAATGATACTGTCAACTCTATAGCTTCACAGTTATTTCCTTGTACCTGATGCGTAGACCAATTTGATGTTAATTCGTAGTTGAGCGGCTGGTCTGCGTAGTTATCGTTAAAATTCGGGATGATTTCCTGCGCGTTCTCCCCAAGCCGAATGTCAACTTCCACATCGTTATAGTTCGATATCGGATTTTCGTTAATTTTAATATTGTCAATCGCGGTTAACTCACCTTCACCGGCACAATACAACAAGTTAAGATACTGCTTTTCCCCATCGCTGATTACATGCCGGGATAATAAGATACCACCGGATTTCATGCGCCCATAAGTGATAGCCAGCGGGAAACCCTGTCCGGTAAGCGTTTTTGCTCCGTCCCAGCCGTAAGTATTAGCCTGCTCTGAAGCATTTGTCTTATCCGGTTTTACGGCGGTCATTTTAGATATCACAACCCCACCGATTACACCGATTGCCATTGCGATAACAGAGCGCAAAAACGCATTCCCAATGTAGCCGAATATCGTGCCGCCAGCAATACCGCCGGTCAAGACAGAAAGCCCGATAGTAAGCACAAGACCCAGCGCTTTTTTCTCAACAACCGGCATAATCACAAGGTAACATTCGTCAGGAACGGTGGCTGATGCTTCCACCAGTTCCCCGTTGATTGAATAGTGCCATTCCCCCAGTTCGGCAAAGTAAAAAGAAACCGGTTGCCCGGCCTTATACGCTGTAAGTTGTTCTTCTTTTTTATTTAGATCAAACGGATTTCGAATGACAACTAAATGGATCACTTCAACCACCCACCTTTATACACCAATATCGATCGTAACCGCTTGCGGTATCTGTATAGTTCTTCCACACATACGCCCGCATACTCCGTACTATGAATAAACTTGCCATTCCCCAAATAAACCCCCACATGATTACAGTCATGCCCATTCAGGCAAAAGACAAGAACCGATTTCTCAACCGGTTCTTTGACTTCTACCCAAGGTAATGTAGCGTTTGGCCAATAGCAAGTATAATGTTTTAGCTTGATTCCAAGCCGGGCGTATATTTCAACCACTAACTCCCAGCATTTCAATTCTTCAAACGGCCGGCCGATTAAATCATTTATTGGAAGCATACAGCCCCCCTTGCGGAATTGTTGGCTCCCCGCCGAACCGGGCTTGATTCCCCATCGCCCGGCAAGCCGATAATGTTTTATTACAGCTTGTGGTATTGCCATGATACCCGCACTCTACACCGCGGAATTTAAAAGGACAATAGTCTTTCATAATTCGCACCGGGGGAAAGCGCCGGGAGAAGCTAAAATCTGTACCCAGCGTGAACGATATCCAATTCACGTCTGCGCTGGTGCCGGTTATCACGAAATGCTCTTCCGCTTCGATAACGTCCGGAACATTTGTGTTATAAACAAACACTGTTACCATTGCCCCAGTAAGGCCGGAATGCGCCTCTGCATAGGCCTGAATCGTTCCGGTTACGTTCGATACCCTAAGCTGTACATTTGGCAGCTCTTTACCGTCCTCGTTGATGTCCTCAAGCGAAAAAGGGAATGCCGTGTATTCATTTCCCTGAAACGTCACATTCTCTGTATTATTCACAAGCCGGATTGTTTCTTCTCCCGGAATCGTCAATTGCAACAGCATAAGCCAAACGCCGTCCGTTGCAATCTTATTCTTTTCTATGATGCTTGCCTGTAACAGCGTTAGCATATTATACCTCCTGCAACTTTATTGTTCCCGCCCAGCGCCGGGGAATATTACTTGTAAAATTTAGCCCCTCTTCAAAACGCACTCTGAATGTTTTACCGGAATATGGGCCACCTGCACCGATAGGATAAATCCAGTCAAACGCAACGGCTGTGTTAACCGCTTGGTAAAAATTTCTAAGCTGTACATAATCCGCTTCCGGTAATGCCATCCAGTTTAATTCAAAGGTTAAGGGAGTTTTAGTGAATCTGCGCCGGGTGACAATAGTCAAATTCTCAAGTTTCCCCTTAAAAGCGGTGTCCGGTATTACCTCTCGTATAGGGTACACCGGCGGCGCTATCGTTGGAAAATTCATTATGCCATACCCCCTTTAATCGCATCTTGCAGGCCGTTTTTATTCGACAAATACGCGCGTAACCATATATTTGTCACATATTCTTCTCCGTCAAGCTTCGTTTCCGCTTCGGCGGTCATTTGCTGCCCGGATTCATTATGCACATGGATGTTTATCCGTGGTTTTCCGCTACCTAACATAGCCTTAGTTTCCCGGTTGTTATACACCCGTCCGCTGGAACCAAAATGCACAATCTCCGGCCCCTGTTCGCCAACCAAGGCAAAGCCAGGGGAAAAATTACCGCCTGCCGCGTAATGTGGAGTGTTATATAACCAACTATTCATCCCCGGCATCGGTCCATTAGAGTTGCCGATAATCGGCTTAAATCCACCGCCAAAAAGTCTACCTAGACCACTTACCGCATTAGCAATAACCATTTTGGCAACAACTCTTGAAATTTCCTTGATGATGGAATTGGCCAAGTCGTTAAACAGCGATTTCAGCCGTCTGCTAAAAGATTCTGTTGATGATAAAAAGTTTACCAACCCGTCCTCAACGCTTTGGAAAATGTTCACGGTTGCGTCTTTAAAGTTAGTTTGCTGATTAGCAATCTCCTGCAACCCCTGTTGCCAACCGGTTTTCATGTCATATGCCGCATTTTGATGCGCTTGCTTGATGACCTCAGCCAGTTGTTTTTCTACCTCTGCACGTTTTTCAGCGTTCAGCGTTTCATCGTTCAAAAGTTGCTCTAACTGCGTCCTGCGGTATTGTAATACGCCGTTTTGTAAATTGATTCTCTCTGCGGCGCTTATACGGTTCATGTCCAGCAAATTTTGTATATGCTGCATCTCCAGTTCGTAGCCGGTCTTTTCAGATTCTATACCGATTTCTTTTCTACGAGCCGCTTCATACACTTTCCATTGTGCTGTTAAATCTGCAATTTTCTTTGCGTTTTCAGCCTTTTCTGCTTCCGTTTGCGCGGCATTTATAGCCGCTTGATACTTTCTAATATCGTTGAAATATTTAACGCGTTCTTTTGTTAATGCACGTATAGCGGCCTGCTCTTTAGTTTCCGTGATATTCGCAATCTTTTCTGCAATATCTGCGGCCATTTCTTTGATTTTATCAAGCGCTTTTTTGTACTCATTCTGAATCTTCTGCGCCGCCCGGGAAGCCGCTCCGGTACCCCGTGGCGATTTGCCGGTAACACCGGTCAAGTCGATCAGCGTTCTTTTGGGCTTTATGGGGTTCCCCATAATGTCATATTTACCGGTGCCTAAATCCCAATCGTCACTGTTACCACTGCTCATCCAACCGGTCGCTTCGTCTTTTTTCGCCAATACCTGAGCAATGTAGCTTAGTGCGCTACCCGCCCAATCAATAATTATGTTCAACGTTTCATTGAACGCTTGCCGAATGGATTCTACCCATTCCGGACAATACCCTATGGCTGATTCAAATAGCCAACCGATACTGTCCAGCGCCATATTCGCAAAGGCTTCGATCACCCCCGCCACTGTGGCTAACGCAGCCGGAATAAGGGATAATACGGCCGCGGCCGCAATTCTCAATGCATCAACTACCCCTTCTTTAAATTCATCCCAATAGACAATCAGGGAAGTCACTACAAATCCAATCGCCGCCAATCCGGCTACCACGGGTGCCGTCAATCCGATCAATGCGCCCACGACCGCCACTGCCGTAAGTAAGGCTGCTACCAGTGACCCTGCAATAACAGCAGCCAACGCTCCCACCCCCGCAATCACCGGGGCCGGTACAAGTTTTTTGATAGCCTCGCTAAAACTAAGCCCTTCGTTTCGGGCCTGTGTGAATGCTTGTCCAGTCTCGCTAACAGCATCGGAAACGTCTTTAAGTACTCCTTTGACATTTAAGGCTTCTGTTATATAGTCACCTATTGTAGTTGCAGAATCGCCGATACTTTCAGTGACGTTGTTCCATAAGCCCAACACTTCCTGACTCGTGGACTCCATCATTCCAGCATAACGCTCATTCATGTCGGCCGTAATCGCTTCGATGGCCTTGGTGCTGTCGATCATGCCCTTTTCGGTCATGTCTCTGATTTCTGCTATAGATTTCCCGGATGCATCTGCTAAGGCCTGCCACACATTGATACCGGCACGAACCAATTGGTCCACATCCCGCGGCTTTAACGTACCACTAGCTTTAATCTCCCCTAACGCTCGCCCCATCAGACGCACGCCTTCGCTTCCGCTCCCCAGTCCAGCAGCAGCGTCTCCTAACGTACGCAGAGTAGGGATAATGCTTTCTGCCTCAAAACCAAAGGCTAACAATTGCTGTCCGGCCGTTACTACCCCGGACAAATCAAAGGGGGTAGCCTGAGCAAAGGCTTGTAAGTCTTCCAGCATAGCCTTACCACGCTCCGCGCTGCCCAACATGGTGGAGAAGGCAATTTCATACTGCTTCATCTGGGCGGCTGATTTTACCGCGCTCACGCCTAGGTCCACGATATGCCGAGCCACAGATCCAATCAGCTGACCAACTTTATAAGCCCCGAATCCGGAAATCAGGTTAGTCAGTTTCGCAATACCTTCCTCGGCACCGCTGATATCTGCGTCAACCTTAACCTTGGCCTTGGTTTCACTTACTTTTTCGACCTTTTTCTTGACCTCGTCAAGCTTGCCGGATGCATAGTCCTTTGCCTTAATCTTGACGCTGATGTTTTTGTCGCTCATGTATCTTTTCCACCTCCTCTATCATCACGTTTTCTAAAATCCGCAGCTTAGTCAAAAGAGCCGGGGACATATCCAAGCCCAGCACTTCGGCCACACTAAATACAGCGTTAAAGTCAATGCCTACCGGGCCGGAGAAACTCATCCGCAGCTGGCTGCGGCAGTATTGCCACAACAGGTACGCTTCTTCGTTCTCGGGCATCAAAAAAGGCTGCCTGTGTTCGCAGCCTTCGCATGGCGGGGACTCCCCCAGCCTTTCAAATGCCCGCTGGCAGTCTTCCTTGCAATACTTTGCCGAGCTTCCCCATTCCCACCGGTAGACATCTCTTAGTTTTTTAGTTCAGGCTCCTTGCCATAGGTCTTTGCGTAAGTTGCCGTAGCAATTCTCAACATCTCATCGTAGGGGATATTTTCGTCCTTGGCCAACTCCGGATACACATTGTCGAAGATCCACTCCATGGCAGCCACAGAATTTTCTTCAGTACGGTTCTCCTTAGCTAAAGCAAGATCATATCCCGCTCCCCGCAGTGCTTTAATCTGTCCGCGGGTCATCGATTTAATTTTAATATCCATTCTTAGTACTCCTTCGTATCGTTGATTAAAGTAACCTGCACCAGCGATTTTTCGGCATTACTGCCATAAAATGCCCGCCAGGCAAAGCTTACGTTTACACCCGCAGGCCCACTGATCGGAGCATCGTGCGGTTCGATCTGTACTTCCGGAAAAAGAAACACCAGCTGGGTATTTGTGTCGAGTTTGAACCCGATCTCCAAGCTGGTCGTCGTTCCAGTATCCGCCGCTTCCATCATGGAAGTGTCCGTAAACAGCGCTGTAATATTGCCGGTAGCTTTGAACAGCCCTTCCGGGATGTCCCCACGAACGCCTCCGCCACCTACGACATACTGATCCCCGTCCAGCCCCGCATCCAGTGTGAAGTCACCGGTTTTGACGATCTTGCTTTCCGTGCCTCCGATTTTGACATACGTGTGGTTCTGGCTGATTGGCAGTTTCTTCAACTCCGCCGCCGCAGCATTATATGCCGTCCCGGAAATAGTCCGCGCAGCCCCCATGACAGCCAACTCCACCGTCATTTCATTGTCCTCACCAAAGGAGAACTGGGCGGTGTTTATTTTGCAGCCGCTGTATACAATGTATTTGCCAGTATCCGGAAACGCTTTTTCCACCAAGAAAGACGGCTGCGTGTCGCCGATTTTGTACTTGTGCGTATACGGAGCTGCGGTTCCGGCGTTCACCGGATTCCCGAACAGAGCTTTTAACCAGGCACCGATCGCACGATAATCTGCCGGGATTGTGATGTTCCCATCCACGCTTTTACGGCCCAAGCTTGATTGCACGGTGTTCCTCGTACCGGTGATAGTTTCCGAATCAATCAGAGTTTGTTTGTTTTCCAATTCGTTCTTGTTAATCGGCAACTTAAATCCTTTTTTTGCGCTCGGTGTCGTGTTATACACCGATTCAAAATCAATTACGGTTGCCGCTTTGTAACCTCTTGCAACGGTCATAATATCTCCTTTCATTCGCTTTCATACACATCAATAGCAATCTCGTATTGTGAGCCTATCAGCGGCCGCATAGAATCCAAATCTCCGCTTTTGCTTCTTACAATCAAGTCCATAAGCTGAATATTCCCGCTTATCATTCCGGATTCTTTCTTAATCGCCAAAAGCGCCGCATCAATCTGTTCTTCCAATCGGGCTAACTGCTGATAGCCGCTTTCCATTTCCTGTTCATCGTTACGAACCCAACACTCAAGGTACACAGTCACAGTATTTTCCACCGGCAAACCATCGCCGTTTACTTCCGTTTCTGTGCCTCTAATCAACAAAACCTTTCCGGGTGATATATTTGTCAAGCCCAGCATCTGCGGACGCATAGCGCCCAAAATAACGTCCTCTGCGTTGGTGTTCTGTTTTATACGGTTCTCAATGTATTTTAAAACCTCATACCATATCAAAGCCTCACCCCCGGTATAGATGCACAGCCCGGAAGCCGCCGCTATTCGTTTCAGAACCGGTCAACATCTGCGCCGTAACCTTTGCTGTCAGCGACTTGAGTTCCGATTCGTAAAAGGCGATTTTCTGCGCGTAGGAATCCTTTTCTTCCCCGTTGCGGTATGCGCTGCCCCCAGCAGAATAGCTTTTTAATATCGCCGTGCGCCAAAAGCTATATGCTTCAAGATACCGTTTTACCCAGTAAGTGTCGGTGATAGCGCTTCTGTCAACGTGGCAGTTCATAGCCGTGACGTATAAGGCTTCGTGGGCCTCTGTTAGTGTCGTTTGATTGACAAGCGGGCCAAGCAGTTCATCACGCGGGGCAATATCCTCTAATTTAACGAGCAAAGTCATTTTCCACCTCCTGACAGGCCAGCTCAACTTGTCGGTCAAAAATGCGTTCAATCTCTTTCTGCGAAGCGTCAAAGGCATTGTACAAAAACGGATCGCCCTTAAATCCGGGGTGATGTACCCGCCCGGCAAAGTGAAATTCGCCATTTGCCGCCCACCGCAAGGCTTTACGGAACCGGGGTTTTATCGTATGCGCCGGGAAGCCCTCATGCACATACCCGGCATACCCCACGCGGGGGCTTATACTGACAATACCGGTAAGCTGTTGATTTTCGTACCTATCAGCAAGCCCCTCACGTTCCAGCATTCCTGTGTGGTTTTTGTAGCTATGCGCTTGTTTTGCTCTGTCTATAACCTCGGCTGTCGATTCCTTTACTGCAAGCCTCAATCTGCGCAAAAAAATCGCCTGCGTGTTCATTTTCTGCCACGCTTGACCGGTTTTTCTTCCGGTTTTTCTTCCGGCTTTTCTTCCGGCTTTTCTTCCGGCTCTGCCGCCTCTTCCGGCTCTGCCGCCTCTGCCGCCTCTGCCGCCTCTGCCGCCGGGTCTTCTGCTGTTTCATCTTCTAAACCAATTGGTTTATCTTCCGGTTCTTCAATCACTTCATAACCATGCGTCCGGAACCACTCAATTAAATGGGCGTCAGCAGTTTCGCCAACGCCCTTAACGAATGGAACCGATGCGCTAATACCGTTGTACGCCTTGTTCGGCGCAATGATTTTAGCCATCGTTATCCTCCTTACTGTACTTTAATATTACGCATTACGGCCGCAGCCTTAGTTGCTTTCAACGCTACGGCGGCCACCATTTCCACTTCACCAGTTTTAACTGCTCCGGCAGTTTTGAAATCCGGCAACCAAGTGCGTACAGGAGCAACCCCTGCCATAGATACCGCGTGGAACCCGTCAATCCCAAGCCGTACAGCATACAAAGAAGTCGTGCCGTCAGCAGACTTGATTGCGGAAACCGGTTCATTCGTTCCGGCTTTAGCGCCTAAATCGATAATCGGAATGCCGTCATATCCGACAATCTGACGTCCGAAACGGTCTTTCGTTTCCGTGTAGCTTGTGGCGCGCCGTGCTACCGCCTTAATCTTTGTGAATAGTTTTGTGTTACACAAGAGAGCAGAGGGGGCGCCGTCCAAAAGTGCCAAGAACTCATCAATCTGGTCAAGGAAAACTTTATAATTTGCGTCTAATTTAGCACTGTCAGAAAGGTCAATCGGTGCAGCGGGCGTGAATTCTGTTGAAGAACCCGTGAGCGCTTTTTCCAATCCGTCAAAGGAATTGGTAACCGTTGCTTTATCTCCGTTGATTACAGCGTCATTAAACAGCGCGGAAGCCGCTTTGATTTTCTGTTGCATCTGTAAGGTGACTTCGTTAGCAATGCCGCCCATATTAGCAATAACGCGGTCAATCTTGAACGCCCCGCCAAAGATTGCCAAGTCTACAGTCTTGCGCTCTTTGGTTACTTCCTGCGGTGTGTATTCGCTGTTAATCGCACGGAATCCGGCGGTAGGCTGAGTAATCAGTCGATTATATGCATAAGTGAGCGTGGCCCCGCCACCCGTGGGAGAAACAACATCATCAAAAGTTAAGTTATTAAATAACCAATTGCTTTTTGCGTATTCGTCAATTACCATTGCCTGCAGGTCGTCCTGCACGTTTAATTTTGCTTGTTCTAAAGTTACAGCCATTTTTTATCTCCTTTTCTTATTGCGCATTTAGCGCAGCGGCTACGGCCCCGGCCAGGGTATCCGTTTTTGTAGCACTGCCACCGCCACCTGCCCCGCCGGAGCCGGGGTTCTGCGTATTTTTTACCGCCCAAGTATTCGACTTGAGCCAGCCGCTTGCGCCATCTTCGATTGACATTTCTTTCCCGTCAGCTTCTTTGTACGTGTAAGAACCGTCCTTTTTAGCGGAGATATTACCAACAATGATTTTCGCAATCTCTGTCGGACTTGCCGCATTTCCTTTAGTGAGCGCCGCTACTGTTTGCTGCATAATATCAGCCTGTACCCGGCGCGCTTCGGCATCTTTGCGGGCCGTTTCGGCAGCCTCATATTTTGCGTTGAGGTCGTCTAACTGCTTTTGCAGTTTCTCCACTGTACTCTGGCTTCCTGCGCCTTTGTCGTTCAGTTCCTTGATTTGAGCTTCTAGCTCAGTCACTTTTGCTTCGGCCGCGTTTTTTTCGTTGCGGTATTTCGCGCTTTCCGCATTCAGCTTTGAGATTTCCGTCTTGATAGCGGCTTCCATCTCGCTGCCTTTTTCCACGCTGGCCAATGCTGCATACAGTTCTGCTAATGTCATAACTACACTCCTTTTGCGCTCCCGGCGCTTATAATTTTCTGTTCTTTACCGCCTACAGCCGGCTCCAGGCCGTGAAAAGGCAATAAAAAAGCCCGCCGCTTCACCACGGTGGGCAATAAAAAACCGCCTACATTTTTTGTAAGCGGGTTTTATTCATCCAGATACGGTTTTAACACTTCCGGCACCGACACAGAGCGCCAGTTTTTTGTCTTGTCCTCATAGAGCCGATCTACATAATCCACAACACTTTTATCCCCCTTGAGCAGGAGATCTTCAATCGCGTCTAACAACGCCAAGGGCATACCTTTTGCTGGACTATAGTCCATCTCATGAATCATCTATTTCACCTCCCTAAAAGCTATAATTCCTTGTTTTTGTAGGCTCGATAAAACCTGTATAATAGCATCTCTTTCGTTTATATTATAACCTCTTTTCTTCTTATTTTCAACACGGAAATCAAATACTTGGAGAGTACTCAGAGAAACTTGATCGGACTTGTGCAATTTATATTCATACAAAGCCCCATCAAAGGTAACTACATAGCCGGATCTATATAAGTGAACATGTTGTGAATATATATCTGCACCAGTAGGTGGAAGGTCATTAGGATGGCTGTGTATACTGATAAGCTGGTTCGGATGCTTAGCTATATCCTGTTTTGCCCTTTCGGTATACTCCACTTCAAAAGGTGTTTTATTCTGTGTCAACCTCACGATTTCTCGTCCACTCATGTGGTCTATCGCATACAGGTCTTCATACTGCGTGCCCTCTCTGTGACGGAGCATCTTCACCGCCAAAGAGTACAGTTTTTCATTCACCTCGGGCGGATTGTTCAGGCTTAAAAATTTAGCCTTGTAGTCCGGTGAGTTTACTTTGTCCCAGTTTACTTTATGTAACGGGTCTCCCTTAGACTGTTTATTCGTAATCCCATGCTCGGATTCCATGTCAATCCGGGTCTTCAAATATCGCCCGCCGTATCCCCGGGCAAAAACCTGCCAGTTTCCGCCCTTCTGGTACTGTGCCTCTCCCATCACGCCGAGGATAGCTTGCCGGGTCATTAGGGACTGCTTATCCAGCCACTCTTTCCCGCCTTTTGCGACACGATCAACCGGGGTATTGCTCTCAAGTCTTAAGGACCCGTCCATCAGTGGGCGCAAGTAGCACATGCAATGCGGATGCGCCGGGAGCTCCGGGACTTTGTCCTTCGGAAAAACTCCGGGGCCCATGCCGTACAGATTAGCCCCCGCGTACATGTCGCAGATATCCGGTGCGGGATGGCTCTTAGACATGCGCCATTTATACGCCACACAGTCAGGATCATCTCCCCACTTAGCCGCAACCCCATCATGATATGCCCTCGCCAGCTCTGTGCGAGCGATCCGTTCCGCAAAATACCGGGTTCGTTCCTGCGTGGCCACATACACAGCCTTGTCCAGACGCTTTTCGTTCCCGGTCAGGATAGCCTCTGTAATCTGGTTATACGCAGCCTTCATGCCCTGTGTGGTCAGTTTTTCCACATTCCGGGTAGCGTTGCGCAGCACCCGCCTAAACTCGGGGCTGCGGCGCATATCCGGCTGTGCCGCTCGGATCAGACTGTGCATAAAGTTCGGTATATCCTGTTCTGGGATGATCCCGTCTTTTTGATATCCATCAAACAGCTTCCGGCTTGTCGCATAGGTTGTTTGATTCTCTTTAATGCAGTTGCCGATCGCAGCGGCAACATGGCTCACCACAGCCTTGCTGCCCTTCGTGGTGCGGTCTGATAAGGTCAGCTCGTCCTCTGCCCAGGGCTTAGCCGCAGCAGCTGCCAGCGCTTCTGCTGGGAAAGCGTATTCACTCCCCCGGGCCATCTCAGCAATAATCTGTGCATCCAATTCTTCCCGCAGAGTTTCCATGACCGGGAATTTTTTATACGCTGCCCGGACGGCTTCCTTCGGGCTTTTCCCCAGCTTTAAGAGCCGTTTAATTTCTTTTTCAAAGGCCTTTATAACCTTATTCGTCTGCTCCAGGTTCATCGCCGTCACCTACATTTTTATCGCCGTACTGCTGATTCATCTGCTCATCCTGCAAGGCTTTTTCCAACTCTGCCAGCATCTTGTCATAGATATCCGGAGCGATATTCGGCATGTATGCAGCTAGTACCTTTTTAAGTACTTCCAGCTTATAAGTGGGGCTTTCAAAATCAAGGTCAAGCGCGGCCTGTGCAGAGTTTATAGCATCAATTACATCGTTGATTTTAAAGTCACGCGGATACTCGCAATCATACGCCGGGTCTTCGTTACTCCACGCGCCGTACAGTTTGATGATTGCTTCGTCTGCGCTTTCACACATAACCGAAAAGTCAGCCAGTTTTTGATTTGTCTTCTCAAACTCCCACTGCTTTGCTACGCCGCTTTTACTTGCATCAGTCCTTACACCCACAACAGAATCCAACCCGGACATTCGGAACATCTCCTTGATGAGCCTGTCCATGTGGTCCGTTATCATATCAGCGGGCCCGGCGGAAGGTGCAATAAACTCCGGAATATGAGACGATTCCGGCGGGTACGTCAGTACGTTGTTCGTACCGACCGTGACCTCCCCACCACCGGTATCCGGCATGGTCAGAATATTAAATGCCTGGTCCCGCAATATCTGTGTATGCCAGCTGCAAAGCTGGTACAGAAAATAATTGACCTGCGCAATGGAAATGTATTCACTTGGGGGCCTAATTTGGTTCTTTTTTGTTTCTCTTGCCCGCCACATTACCACCGGTACCCTGTGCAATGCATTAGGCCCCGATTTTGCATCCTCGCCTTCGCCTACCCGCCATTCGTCCAGTGTCCAGGTGTAATCTGTCGTTCGCTTTTCATTCGCTCCGGTTTGGATCGTTTCTGAATACTGAAACATCGTGAAATTGCCGTACTCATCTACCGCCCAGTCTTTGACCTGATTCGGAGAGATGAGTTTTAAAAACGGTATATGCCGGTTTTCAACGGCAGCAGAAAGGGCCTCTTCCTGTGCCGCATAATTATCAACGACTACATAGCAGCATCCGTACAGTTTAGCTTGCGTCGCGGCGTTTTTACAAAACTTTTGATAGCTTGTACCGGCGTGATCACAATCAAGCAGGAAAGCCTCAAACGCCTCGGAGCTGTTATACTCACGGGCAATATCGTCTTTGAAAATCGGATCAACCGCAGCATTGACGATCGGCGCTGTATAGTTCAGGTAATACGCCAGCCCTTGCCGGTCTCTAAAGTTTTCAATCGATTCCCGGGGATGCTGCCTCAGTCCGGCTCCGTCCTCAAATAGCCCAATGCCGAAATAGGCATCATGCAGCAGCTTGTATTTGTCTTTCAGCATGTGTCGTCATCTCCTTAGTAAAGATTGCTTCGCGTAGCTCTGATAACACTGTTCAGACGTTCTGCGATACCGGTCGTTGCATCCGGCGCATCATCATGTTGATTTTTACCTTCGCGCTGATACCTCTGCATCGCGTCGTAATATTCCGGCCAACGATCTTTCCAGTTTGCGGGATAATATACGTGCTCCATGACCCATGTAGCATTCGATAATATCCGTGCGGTTTTATTTTTGCTCTGATGAAACCAGGAGACAGTCGTTTTATTGCCGAGATAAGTCTCTTGCAGAATTCTTTGAACTGATCGAGCAAATCCTTTACCGCCCGAATTAGATTCAACATCGGCAAGGTTAACTCCGACTTCATGCAGCATTCTTGCGACGGCTGGTTCAGTTCGTTCCATCGGGTCTTTTGTGTAGATGACATCAAGAATGTACGCCTCCTTGTTGTACACGCCATAGCAGATACTACAGAGATAATCTGACCCTTCGTCGGCCGTGTCCGTGTAGTTTTTTACGATCGTAAACAGGCTATTGCCTTTTGCGTCCCGGGGAATATCATCATAGGTTTTAAAACTGCTATATAGCCGCCCTTTAAGGTCAATTGGCTCTTGCTGATAGTTGGCACTGGCGATATCTTCCCCCATAGCCTTAATTTTTTCGTTGTATGATTCCCGGGACAAAATCTCATCGCACAACATGCTGCCATCCGGCTGTACGGCTTTCATCACAACCTTTCCCGCAACGCCTTTATAGTGCTCTATCGCCCTTCCGGCCAGATCATCGGAAGCCCAGCGGGTCATAATAATAACAATTTTCCCACCTTCCTCCAGCCGGGATAGCATTGTGTTTGTAAACCAATTCCAATGATTTTCTTTGACTAATTCGTTGTATGCCTCTTCCGCATTTTTAATCAGGTCATCTATGATCATCAAGCTACATCCGAAGCCTGTAGCCGTACCGGTGGGAGAAGTCGCAAGGTAACTGCTGTACTGCCCTTGCAGACTCCATAGGTTCATAGCCCCATCACCTTTTTTTATCCTGGTACGCGGAAAGATGTCCGAATAGACGATTCGGTGCGGATCCGCTTTTACTTCCTGAATATCATTCCGAACACTTTTAGCGAACGTCGTTGACAGGGTTTCGTTGTAGGATCCTGTCATGATTTTTTCCGCCGGATTTTTCCCTAAAACCCACTCGACGAACAATCCTACTGTCCGGGACTTCCCGTGCCGAGGCGGTGCATTGATGATTAGCACTTTGCTATCTGGATCTTCGTAAAACGACTGCAGCTTCTCGCACAATTCTTCCAGGTATCTTCTTTCTGACTTGTAAAAATCCGGAGCTTTAAGCCGGCAATAAAAAAAGAACTCACGCCGTGCGAGTTCTAATTTTGCCTGTTTAATTATCACCTTATCCATCCCGGATCAGCTTCTTTATATCGTGAGTGGAAATCCCATCGAACGGGTTCTTAATATCTGCCTGCATATCAATGTCCTTTTTGTCCCGCCAATCCTCGGGCAGTCGATTCTTTAGCCAGAATATGATTGCGGTCACATCCGGGGCCATATGCTTCTTTACGACCTTTGTTATTACAAGTCTGTTTTCTCCCGTCTTCAGATCTTCAGATAGTTCACGGGTTACTTCCTCGTAGTCGTAGCCTTTAGCTCGTTTGATCAAGGCATTTTCGACTTCGATATCCACTACTTCTTTACCCCTTTTTAGGGCCTCTGAAATCTCAGGGTACTTCTTCTTCCAATCGTACAATGTACCAACAGCGATCCCTACATTATGCGCTATCTGCTCATCGGTTAAACCATTCCTTGCCCATGCCTGCAATCGCAACAGATTGTCAGGTTCAAGCCAAGCCTTATACTTACCCTGTGCCATTGCAGACCTCACCACCTTTCTAATTTTGGGCGACAAAAAAAGCACTCACCGTAGCAAGTGCTTTGGAAATCATCTAATTTTACCCGAATAAATGCGTCAAGCCTTTTTTTGTTAAAACATGACTGGCATCGTACTTACGCCCAACATGTT
>OLPH01000180.1_pt1 | contig 85674 bp, 101 predicted proteins | sample 1672951 | NCBI WGS metagenome assembly OLPH01 (sample SAMEA3136740, study PRJEB25190) | human gut metagenome | reverse complement strand
GGCTCGTCTGGCCCCGACCCCGCTGGAGTACGAGCTGTACTTCCACATCTGACGGCCGCATAGGGCGGAACATAGCCGGCAGTAGGGCTTCGCTCTATCCAGCATAGCGCAGGTCACTTATAAGTCACTTATATCGTGACTTGATACACACGGCCTTTGTACGGTTCGAACGAGCCGTACAAAGGCCGTGTGTATCGTTTATTGCGGCCGTTCGGGCAGACACGAGATCCAGTCGTCCAGGTCGCGCCGGCGGATGTGCGCGGTCGACGAATGCACGTAGCAGACGAGCAGTTCGCCGCGTTTGATGGCCGTGTACACCGCCTTCTCGGACAGCCCGCACAAAGCGGCGGCCTCGGGCACTCCCAGCAGCGGGCGATCGGCGATAGGAACATATGGTTTCTCTGAAGCAGTCATGATATTGATTATGCATCTATCACGAGTGCGCTGCTGAAGGGTGACTTGAACAACACTGTTCACATGGGCTGATTGAAGAATCATGATCTATGAGCAACCGACGTCTGTTCGTCATTTTTCGATGTAGCGAAATCTGACGCGGTATTCCGCCGATATGTTTGGTTTAGGAACGATGCTCACCATTTGCAATGTGTAAATGAAATGTCATCGAGAACCGTATCCATCAGAAACGGATAACAGGTTATCGAAAATATGTGTAGCGGAATAAGGAAGAACGCCAACTTCTGCAATCTCACTTGGGTAACCTATCGATAGTTATCCATTCGAAAGGGGAGAGGAATGACGTTCAGCCTTCGTTCCCGCGCGCTGGCCGCAATCGTATCCGTGTGCTCAATCGCCGTACTGGCCACAGGCTGCGGCACAGGAAACACTGGCATCGACACTTCCGAAGCGTCGACAAATCAAATGATCACAGCCAACATCACGGAACCGTCCAACGGATTGCTGCCGGGCAATACCAGCGATATGTCCGGCTGGAAAATCGTCAGCCAGCTCTATGACGGACTCGTCACCTTTGACACCAAAGGCAATGAGGAACTCGTCCAAGCCAAATCCATCACGCCCAACACCGACGCGTCCGGATATACGATCAAACTCAAACCGTCCCTCAAATTCTCCAACGGTGAGAAGATCACCGCATCCACGTACGCGCGCAGCTGGTCATTCGCCGCCAACGCCGCCAACGGTCAGGTCGGAGCCTCTATTTTTGAAGACATCAAGGGATATGATGACCTGCAGGATGCCAATGGCGATAAGAACGCCCAACTTTCCGGACTTGACGTGGTCGACGATTCGACACTGAAAGTCACGTTGAAGGAGCCGAACTCCGCCTTCGCCTACAAACTTGGCGACATCGCCTTCCTGCCCGTCCCATCCCAGGCGCTGAAGGATCCCAAGACATACGGTCTTAAGCCCGTCGGCAATGGTCCATACAAGCTCAAGGAATGGAAAAGCGGTGAGGAAATCGTCCTTGAGCGTGACAAAAACTATAAGGGACCACGCAAAGTGAAGAACGCTGGCATCGACTTCAAGGTCTATCAAAGCCTCGACGCCGCCTACTCGGATTTGCTTGCCGGCAACTTGGACACGCTTGACTCCATTCCAACGTCCGCGTTGAAAACCTACCGTGATGAGAAGAACATTACGGCGATCAGCAAGGACGGACCATCGTTCAGCGACCTGACCATTCCACAAAACCTCAAGCATTTCCAGGGCAAAGAAGGTGTGCTACGACGTAGGGCCATCGCCCACGCGCTTGATCGCGAATCCATCGCCAAAGCCATTTTCGACGGCACCGTCACGCCGGCCGCGGACTTCCTGGCACCCGTCATCAAAGGTTACGATCCCAAACTGGGCGCCGACGCCCTCTCCTATAATAAGGACAAAGCCAAGAAGCTATGGTCCCAAGCCGATGCGATCAGTCCATGGGACGGCACGTTCCGCATCGCATACAGCGCCGATGGAACCGACAAGGAGTGGGTCGAAGCAGCCGCGAATTCACTTGGCAACGTGTTGGACATCAAAGCCGAAAGCTATCCTTTCGCCACATCCAAAGAACTGCGCTCCGCGATTCAAGACCGCACTATCGGCGCGGCGTTCAAGTCAGGCATGTCCTCCGATTATCCGCATCCTGAAGGCTATCTGGTGCAGGCTTATGATTCCGCCTCCGCCGACGGCAAGGGCCTGAACAACGGCGATTACAAAAGCGCGAGATTCGACGCGCTCATCAATCAGGCCGCCAAACAAACCGACCTCGATAAAGCCATCGGCATCTACCAGGAGAGCGAGAAGGTACTGATCGAGGATCTGCCGGTGATTCCGTTGTGGTACACGAACGTGACCGCGGCCTGCGCGAAGGGTGTGCACGTGGACTACAACTACATGGGGGTACCTGAATACAACACCGTCACCAAGTAACCATGTGGACCGGCAACACGAATCATTAGCTCTGACGCTACGCTTTGCCGGTGTCTCGAATCCGTGCGGCATATACAAGCAGAGATGGGCTTGTATATGCCGCACGGTCACATTGTGTCGGGGTATGCGCGATGTGGCGACGGCGCTCCTATACTCGGTGGCATGTTGTTCCAAGCCGGATCTTTGCTACTCGTCATCATCAGCGTCTACCTGCTTAAACGCATCCATATTTTCTCGGACAAATCCTACAAAGTGGTGCAGGGTCTGGTGTTCAATCTCACCCTGCCGTGCGCCATCATCATGAGTTTCGCCACGAACAAGCATCCGATGAACCTGCTGTGGTTGGTTGTGTTTGGCCTGTTCGCCTGTCTGATTCCGCTGTTCGTCGTGTATTTCGGCTCACGTGGCGACGAGCCACGCTACCGTGCTTATCAGATGCTCAACGCGTCGGGACTGAACATCGGCGCGTTTTGCCTGCCGGTGGTGCAGACCTTCATGGGGCCAAGCGCCGGCCTGCCGGTCATCATGCTTGATATCGGCAACGCCATCATCGCCACCGCTGCATCCCTGACCATCACCCGTTCGTTGCTGCACTTGGGGAGCCCCGCCAAGAATCTGCCGTTGAGCCTTAAGATCAAGAACATCGCGCACGATTTCTACTCGTCCATCTCGTTTGACTGCTACATGCTTATGCTGGTATTCATGTTTGCCGGGTGGAGCGTCCCACATTGGATCGTCACGCTTATCACGCCGTTCGCCAATGCCAACGCGTTCGCTGCAATGGCCATGATCGGCCTGATGATGGAGATTCCCGACAATCACAAGGACCGTTCGGAACTGGGCAAGGTCATCGCATGGCGTTTCCTGTTCAGCGTCCTCATCGCATTGGCCGCATGGTTCCTGTTGCCGTTGGACGAACGTGTCCGCGAAATCGTGGTCTTGGCCGCATTCGCCCCGGTGACGATTTTCTCTACGAAATTCACCGACTCGCTGACGGGCAATGCCAAGCTTGCCGGCTTCTCATTGACCGTTACCGCGGTCATCGGATTGACGATTATGACGATTCTGCACGCCGTTCTGCCGGTCGCCTGACTTAGACTTGCGGGCGTGCATGCCGTCCGTTAGGCCTGATGTGTGGCGATGATGTGTTCGATTTCGGTCAGATTCGACGCGAAATAGATGCCGTGCTGACGTTCGGACGTGGAGAAGCCCACGTTGATCATCCGCTGCAGGAACGCCTTCATATCATCGTAGAAACCGTTGAGGTTATAGAAGATGCACGGTTGGGACAGCTGATTCAGGCAGATCTTCGACACCACTTCGCTGACTTCCTCCAATGTGCCCGTGCCGCCGGGGAAGGCGATGAACACGTCGCCCAGTTCGATCATGCGGGTACGGCGTTCCGTGATGTCCGGCACGATGACCAGTTCGGTTAGTCCCTGATGCGCCACGCCTTGGTCGGCGAACATCTGCGCTTCGATGCCGGTCACCTCACCGCCATGTGACAGCACGGCATCCGCTATTACGGCCATCAATCCTTCATCGGAGCCGCCATATACCAGACGGTTGCCGTTGCCTGCGATCCACGCGCCCAATTCCTCGACGGCCTTTCTGTACGACGGATCGTTGCCTTCATGCGCGCCGAGATATACGGTGATGTTCATATTGCATTCTTCCTGCATCCATGTGCCGGAGCGTTTCGCGCCCCGTTGTTCGTCATCAGTCTACCGGACCACATGACGAACAACGGGGGAGCGCAAAATACGGATTGGCTGAAAACGTCAACGTTTCCGTCGTTTGATGGGGGCCAATTCGAACACTTCGTCGGACGTCTTGGCCACTTCCGGACTGTGCGTCACAATGATGACGCAACGGTGCTCGTCATGCGCCAACATACGGAAGATGCCCATGATGTCGTCCTGCGTGGCCGGATCGAGATTGCCGGTCGGCTCGTCCGCGACGATGATGGAAGGACCATAGCTTAACGCGCGGGTGATCACCACACGCTGCTGTTCGCCGCCGGACAGGTGCAGAATCCGCTCGTTTGCGTATTCCTTCGGCAGATGCACCTGTTTGAGCAATTCTTCGACGATTGCTTTCTTCGGCTTGTCGAACGATTTGCCGGACGCGTCCATCGACAGGATGATGTTCTCCGCGACCGTAAGGTTCGGCAGCAGGTTGAAGCTTTGGAAGATCACGCCGATGTCATGGCTGCGAAAACGGTATCGGTCTCGTTCCGACAGGTCGGTGCCGTCGACCAGCACCATCCCTTCCGTGGGATTCGCCAGTCCCGAGATCAGTGATAGCAGCGTGGTCTTGCCCGCTCCGGACGGTCCGGTGATGGCATGCACCTTGCCGGCTTGGAAATCGTGGCTGATGTTTTTCAGCACGCGTTTGCCGCCTTTGGTCTCGGCGGCTTCTTTTGCGATTGCCGTATTGGCGGTATTCGCGGAATTCGTTGTCATGGGAGGTCCTTTCCAGGAAAAACGTGCGATTGGATTGTCAGGAACGGTCGGCGAGCGATTTGGAGATGATGGCATCGCCATCACTGCTCGCGTCATAGCCGAACACCTTGCCCTTCACCATCGTGAAGCTGCCATTGGAGGCGTTGGCGACGGCCTCGTCGCTGGAGAAGCCGATTAGGGAGAAATCGCCGCTGACCATGCCCGCGCCGTCTTTGCTGCCCGCGACGTCGCCCATTTGTCCGTCGGGGTCACCGGACTGTTCATCCTGACGGGTGCTGTTATCCGTACCGGCGGTATCAGACGAATCCTTCATATTGGACGAGCCGGACGAGCTGGAGGAATCCGAACCGGACGAATCGGTGACCGGCTGGAAATCGTCGGTCGCCGCCAACCCCGTGGTCTCCATATAATATGTGGATTTCACCGCGGATGAAGCCTTCGCGTACTTCTGATAGTCGGCAAGCGAAAACTGCTTGTCGGCCAAAGCGGAACGCATGGCGTCGAAGTCAGGTTTGGCGGAAGCATCGGACGAATCGGAATCCGACTTGGACTGCTCGCGCGATTCGGAAATGAGTTTGCCGCGATCAAGGCTGATCTGCGCGGTGACGGTGGTGTTATCTAATCCGCTGCTTCTTGCGGTGGCGGCCGCCTGCCGGATGGATAGGCCGATTGTGGCGGCAGCGGCGATGATGGTCACGATGACGATGATGAGCATATTGCGTCCCTTGTTGCGGGTGACGCTTTTCCATGCGTTTTTGACGACGAACATGGCTGTTTCCTTATGTGTTTCGATAGATATGAGCGATTGATGGTTCCGCGCCGCTCGCGATCGGCGTTTATGCTGATGGTAAAAGTTGTATCTGGCATACAACAGAAAGACGCTTTGTTCGCGCTGGGATGTGGCTGGATGTTTTCTGGACGCCTCGAAACATGACATGGCCGCGTCGCCAACCGCTTCGAAGGTGTTAGGCTAACGCGTATGCCTATGAAATCCGAAGTCATTGCAAACCCAAGGGCCGAACGCGTCCGCAGGGTCTCCGAACTTGCCGACAGGAAAGGCCGCAAGCGGTCCGGCAGGTTCATGGTGGAAGGACCGCAGTCGGTACGTGAACTGCTCTCCTGGCATCCCGACATCGTCGAGGATCTGTATGTGGAGGTCGTCTCCGCCGAACCGGACGCGGCTTTCATCACGCCTACCGTGGCGCAGATGGCCGGCAAGGCCATGCAGGCCGGTGCTTACGTGCATAAGGTGACGCATGCCGTCATGCAGCACATGAGCTCCGACGCGCAGGGAGTGCTCGCCGTCGCCGACATGCGCGCTTTCCTCGATTCCGCCGTCATTGATGGCGATTCCGACGAACGCACGATGGTCGCCGCGTTCTGGCAGGTGCGCGATCCGGGCAACGCCGGCACCGTGATTCGTTCCGCGGATGCGGCCGGTTGCGCGGGCGTGGTGCTGGTGGACGACTGCGTGGACATCTTCAACCCGAAGGTGATTCGTTCCACTGCCGGCTCGCTGTTCCATCTGCCGGTCGTCTCCATGGGCACGGACGAGTATTTCGATTGGTGTGCGGAACGTGGACTCGCCGTGTACGCCGCCGACGTGTATGGTACCGACGCACGGCCGCCGGAACCGCTTACGGACGTGCTTGCCGTACCGCAATCACTTGCGCAAGCCAAGACGGTGCTGTTCGGCAACGAGGCGCGCGGGCTGACCCAGGATGTGTTGGAACGCGTCGACAGAATCGTGTCGATTCCCATCTACGGCAAGGCGGAATCGCTCAATCTCGGCACCAGTGCGGCGGTGATGCTGCTGAGCTTGGCTATGTCGAGTCATGTTGAAAGAATGTGAAGTCGTAAAAACGTTGGAATTGCGCGTTTTATGCGTAAAACAAACGGTTGATAAGAAAGGTATCTCGTGGCAGAGGGTGCGGTATTCGACGCCCAAGCGGTAACCGATGCGGTTGCCGAGGGCATCGCGAAAATCGAAAACGCCTCCACAATGGAGGAATTGAAAGCCATCAAGACGCAGTACGCCGGAGCGGAATCCGCGATGACGCAGGCCAGCAAGGCCATCGGCGCGTTGCCGAAGGACCAGAAGAAAGACGCCGGTAAGCTCATGGGCAAGCTTCGCGCCGACTTCGGTCGTGCGTTCGGCACCAAGGAAAAGCAGGTCAAGGCCGAAGAAGAGGCCCGCGAGCTTGCTGCCGAAACCGTGGATATGACCTTGCCGGTCAACCGCAAGCCGCTTGGCGCCCGCCATCCGCTGCCGAAGCTGATGGAGGATGTCGAGGACTTCTTTATCTCCATGGGCTGGCAGATTTCCGACGGTCCGGAAGTGGAAACCGAATGGTATGACTTCGACGCGCTGAACTTCGGTCCGGACCATCCGGCCCGCCAGATGCAGGACACCTTCTACGTCAAGGGCAATCAGGCCAAGGACGCCGCGGGCTTCGTCGGCTCCAACATGGTGCTGCGCACCCAGACCTCGTCCGATCAGGTCCGTGGACTCATCACCCGTGGCGTGCCGTTGTACATCGCCTGCCCGGGCCGTGTGTTCCGTACCGACGAACTTGACGCCACCCACACCCCGGTGTTCCATCAGGTGGAGGCCCTCGCCGTGGACAAGCATCTGACCATGGCCGATTTGAAGGGCGTGCTCGACAAGCTTGCCGTGGCCATGTTCGGCCCGGAAGCCAAAACCCGTCTGCGTCCGAGCTACTTCCCGTTCACCGAGCCGAGCGCCGAGCTCGACCTGTGGTTCCCCGATAAGAAGGGCGGCGCCGGTTGGCTTGAATGGGGCGGCTGCGGCATGGTCAACCCGAACGTGCTGAAGTCTGCGGGCCTCGATCCTGAGGTCTACACCGGCTTCGCCTTCGGCGTCGGCGTGGAACGTACCCTGCTGCTGCGCCACGACATCAACGACATGCACGACCTGGTGGAAGGCGACGTGCGATTCAGCGAACAGTTTGTGATGGGGGAGTGATTGACCCATGCCAATGGTTGACATTGATTGGCTCAAGGACCATGTCGAGGTTCCGGAAGGCCTTACGTATGAACAGCTTGCCAAGGATCTGGTGAAGGTCGGCCTCGAAGAGGAAGAGATCCACACCTCCCAGGTCACCGGCCCGATTGTCGTCGGCTATGTGGTCGACGCCACTCCGGAACCGCAGAAGAACGGCAAGATCATCAACTGGTGTCATGTGGACGTCGGCGACGAATACAACGAGACCGATGAAAACGGCAACAAGGTGCCACGCGGCATCATCTGCGGAGCTCCGAACATGGCAGCCGGCGAGAAGGTTGTCGTGACCCTGCCGGGCGCCGTGCTGCCAGGCGATTTCAAGATCGAACCGCGCAAGACCTACGGCCACATCTCCAACGGCATGTGCGCCTCCGAGCGCGAGCTTGGTCTGGGTGATAACCACGACGGCATCATCCTGCTACGCAAGTACGGCTTCACCCCGGAGGAATACGAAAAGCTCCAGCCGGGCGATGACGCCATGCATCTGCTGCACCTGGACCAGCCGCTGCTGGAAATCAACATCACCCCGGATCGCGGCTACGCGTTCTCCTACCGTGGCGTGGCCCGCGAATACCACCATTCCACTGGCGCCGTCTACACTGATCCGGCAACCGCCCTCGGCAAGAAGGCGCCCGTCACTCAGGGTCTGCCGGAAGGTGTCAAGAGCGACATCGAAGTGATTGTCGACGACAAGAATCCGATTCACGGTGTGGTCGGCTGCGATCGCTACTACGCGCGCGCCGTGCGTGGTTTCGACCCGGCAAGCCACACGCCGAACTGGATGCGCCGCCGCCTAATCCGCGCGGGCATGCGCTCCATCTCTTTGGCGGTGGACGTCACCAATTACGTGATGCTTGATCTTGGCCAGCCGATGCATGCCTACGATCTGGACAAGATTGAAGGACCGATCGTCGTGCGCCGCGCCAACGAAGGTGAGAAGCTCACCACATTGGACGGCAAGGATCATGACCTGAGCGTCGAAGACCTGCTGATCACCGACTCGCCGAACGGCGAGCGTGGCTCTCGTGTGCTTGGCATCGCCGGCGTGATGGGCGGCCTGTATGGCGAGGTCACTGCTGAAACTAAGAACATCCTGCTGGAATCCGCTCATTTCGACCAAGTATCGATCGCGCGTTCCGCACGTCGTCACAAGATTCCGTCCGAAGCGTCCCGTCGTTTCGAGCGTGGCGTGGATGATCAGCTGCAGCCGGCTGCCGCCCAGATGGCCGCCGAGCTTCTGGTCAAGTACGGCAACGGCGAGCCGAGCGAGCACCCGACTGATTACAACACCGTCTGCAATCGTCGTCCGATTCTGTTCAAGGCGTCCGAAGTGGCCCGCGTGGCGGGACTGGACACTGACGTGAACACCATCAGCGACATTCTCACCGATATCGGCTGCACTGTGGCCGGCGGTGGCAACGGTGAGTTCTCCGTGACTCCGCCGAGCTGGCGTCCGGACCTCAACGAACCGTGCGATCTGGTGGAGGAAGTGGCCCGTCTGGTCGGCTACGATGAGATTCCGGTCACCGTGCCGCCGGCACCGGTCGAAGGCAAGGTCGGACTGACCGCCGAACAGCTGCGCAAGCGCCAGGTGGCCGACGAACTCGCCGAATACGGCATGGTGGAGACCCTGAGCTATCCGTTCGTGGGCGACGAAGATTACAAGAACTTCGCACTTGACGCCGACGCCACCAAGAAGGTCAGCGTCGAAATTGCCAACCCACTGGCCGGCGATCGCCCGTTCCTGCGTCGCGACATCATCCCGACCCTCGCGCAGACCGTGCAGCGTAACCTGCGCCGTGGCGTGGAAAACGTGTCGCTGTACGAAATCGGACACGTCTACCTGTGGGATCCGAACGCTCCGGCGATTCCGGCATTGCCGGGTGCCGTCAAGCCGACCGACGAGCAGTTGGCCGCGCTTGACGCAGGTCTGCCGGACCAGCCGATGCACGTCGCCGGCATTCTGACCGGCAACGCCGTCGACTCCGGCTGGATGGGCGATCGCCGCGCCGTGGACTGGTCCGACGCAGTCGAAGCCGTGCAGCGTATTTCCGACCGCATCGGCGCAAAGCTCACGTTAGACCAGCCGAAGGCTGAGGACGTACCCGCGCAGTGGCATCCGGGCCGTGCGGCACGTGTGATGGCAGGTGACACGTTCGTCGGCATGGTCGGCGAGCTTCACCCGCATGTCAACGAAGCGTTGGGCTTCCCGGCCCATTCCGCCGCGTTCGAACTGAACCTGACCGCGCTGTTCGCCACCTTGAGCGGCAAGCCGGTGCAGGCCAAGCCGATTTCCACCTTCCCGCCGGTCAAGCAGGATCTGGCCTTCACCGTGTCGACGGACGTCACCGCCGCCGAACTCGAGAAGACCATCGTCGAAGCCGCCGGCAACAGCTTGGAAAGCATCGACCTGTTCGACGTGTACACCGGCGACCAGCTGGGTGAGGGATTGAAGTCCCTCGCATACGCCGTCACGTTCCGCGCTGAGGACAAGACGCTGACCTCCGAGGACAGCGAAGCCATTCGCAAGCGCATCGTGGATGCGGCCGCGAAGCTGGGCGCGCAACTGCGTGCCTGACACGTCAAGTCCATCGAAGTAACCAAAAAGATAAAGAGGACGACATGAACGAACCGGAGCAGAACCAGCCGATCAACCCCGACGAAGGGCAGGAGGCGGCCGGGGCTGCTCCGGTTTCGTCGTCTTCGCCGTCGGACCAGTCGGCACAGCCGGAATTCGGACAGTACAACCAGCCTGAATATGGCGCGATGTCCAACCAGTATCCGGCGAACTACAATCCATACATGTATGGGGCTCCCGAACAGCCCAAGCCGGCGGACGATGCACAACAAACGGCGCAGCGGCCGCAGACGAATCCGTATATGCAGAACGGGTATCCGGCGAATCCATATGATGCATCGGGACGGCAGCAATCAGGCCAGCCCAATGGCTATCAGTATGGACCAAATCAATACGGGCCAAGCCAGTATGGGCCGAATCCATACCAACAGCCCGGCATATATCCCATCAACCCGAATGATCCCAGCCAGAACCCCCTGTACGGCCATTGGGATAGCTATGCGATCATCTCGTTCGTGTTCGCACTATTCCTGCCGGTACCGGTCATCCCTGCGGTGATGGGCGCCATCGCCATGTGGCGTACCAAAAAACTGCATATGAAAGGCTACGCGCTTGGCGTGGCAGCGCTGATTATCAACGTGCTGTACACCATTGCGGTGATTTGGATGACGGTTCACGGCATTTCCACAGCCGATTTGTATAACCAGATGATGCAGTACATGTTCGGTGGCAGTGGACAAAGTGGTGATTCCAGCTCGATTTCCGCCTGAAACCAATCTTTTTATGTTCGTCTGAACGGTCCCGTTATGGGCGGTGACCACTATCCGACACGATTGAACTGCATAATTATGCAATGTAGTGCATAAAGTGTATGCTGAATGTGTTTCAACGAGTCAAGGAAAAGAGACGTGACATGGCCAAATACACGGTAGCCGTGGCTGGCGCGACTGGATACGCGGGTGGTGAGGCGCTGCGCATACTCGCGGCACACCCGAATTTCGAAGTGACCTGCGTCGCCGGACATTCTTCGGTGGGGGACAAGCTTGGCAAGCATATGCCGCACATTCCGCAGTTGGCGGACCTCGTGGTCGAGGACACCACGCCGGAAGTGCTCAACGGCCATGACGTGATCATCCTGGCATTGCCTCATGGCGCTTCCGGAGCATTGGCCTCCCAGCTTGACCCGAATGCCGTGGTGGTGGATTTGGGCGCAGACCACCGTCTTGAGGAAAAGAGCGCGTGGGACGCGTTCTACGGCGGTGACTTCTACCAGCATTGGACCTACGGCATGCCGGAACTCATCACCGGCGTCGCGGCTGACGGCTCCTACAGCCGTCAGCGTGAAGCGCTTCCCGGCACCAAGCGCATTGCGGGACCGGGCTGCAACGTCACTGCGACCACGCTGGCTTTGCAACCGGGCATTGCGCAGGGTCTTGTCGAATCGAAAGACATCGTGGCTGATTTGGTGGTCGGTTATTCCGGCGCCGGCAAGAACCTCAAGCGCACCAATCTGCTTGCGGCTGAGGCGTTTGGTTCCGCACTGCCGTATTCGGTAGGCGGTACGCACCGCCACATTCCGGAGATCCTGCAGAACTTCGCGCACGCGGCCGGCAAGAGTGCTGCGGAGGCGGACGATTACACCCTCGCCTTCACGCCGATTCTCGCGCCGATGGCGCGCGGCATTCTCGCCACCGTTTCCGCCAAACTCACCGACAAAGCGCTTGGTATGACGGATGCCGAGATCCGCCAGGTCTGGCTGGATGCATACGAAGGCCAGGATTTCATGGTGGTGCTGCCTGAAGGCGTGATGCCGGCCACCGCCAACATCATCGGTTCTAACGCGGCCCACATTCAAGTGGTCGTCGACCATCATGCCGGCCGCCTGCTGGCATTCGCGGCCATCGACAACCTCAACCGAGGCACCGCCGGGCAGGCCGTGCAGTCGCTGAATGTGGCATTGGGACTTCCTGAGGATGCAGGATTGACGAAGATTGGAGTGGCACCGTGAGCGTAACGTTCGCACAAGGTTTTTCCGCAGCTGGCGTGGCAGCTGGCATTTCCGCGGTCGAAGGCAAGAAGGATCTGGCTCTCGTGGTCAACAATGGACCGCTTGACGCCGCTGCCGGCGTGTTCACCTCGAACCGTTTCTGCGCGGCCCCTGTGCAGTGGTCGAGGAACATCGTATCCGACGGCCATGTGAAGGCCGTGATTCTGAACTCCGGCGGCGCCAACGCATGCACCGGCAAGCCAGGATACGAGCAGTCCAAGGCCACCGCTGAAAAGGTCGCCGGCCTCATCGGCGCCAAAGCCGAAGACGTGGCCGTATGTTCCACTGGTCTCATCGGCGAATTGCTGCCGCTCGACAACGTGCTGTCCGGCGCGGACAAGGCATTTGAAACCCTTGCCGATACCGCCGAAGCCGGAGCCGATGCGTCGCACGCCATCATGACCACCGACACCAAGCCGAAAACCGTCGAGCTGGAAGGTTCCAACGGCTTCCGTATCGGTGGCATGGTCAAGGGTTCCGGCATGATCGCCCCGCAGCTGGCCACCATGCTGTGCGTCATCACCACCGATGCCGTCGTGACCGCCGGACAGCTTCAAGCCGCCTTGAACGCCGGAGTCGAAATGTCGTTCAACCGCATCGACGTGGACGGCTGCATGTCCACCAACGACACCGTGTTGCTGCTGGCTTCCGGCGCGTCCGGCATCGAACCGGACCCGGACGAGTTCAACGAGCTTGTGGCCAAGGCCACCGCCTCGCTCGCTCGCCAGATCATCGGCGACGGCGAAGGCGCAAGCCATGACATCCGTGTCAAAGTTACCGGCGCGACCACCGAAGAAGCCGCTCTGGCATGCGGCCGCGCGGTCGCAGCGTCCAATCTGCTCAAATGCGCCATCTCCGGCAACGATCCGAACTGGGGCCGCATCGTCAGCTCCCTCGGCACCGTGCCGCCCGACGTCGCACCATACGATTCCGAAAAGGTCACGGTGGACGTCAACGGCGTACGCATCTGCGAAAACGGCGGAGCCGGACGCGACCGCTCCGAAGTGGACATGACCCCACGCGAGGTGCACATCGACATCGACCTGAACGCCGGAGAAGCGGAAGCGACCGTCTGGACCGACGATCTGACCCACGAATACGTACACATCAACGCTGACTACGAAAGCTGATCGAATAGGAATGGCCAAAGAACTCAAAGGACCTGGATTCCACTTCGACGTGCACACCGACCTGCGCGCCGACCAGAAGGCGGAAGTGCTTATCGAAGCGCTGCCGTGGCTGGAGGAATTCGCCGGACAACGCATCGTCATCAAATATGGCGGCAACGCGATGATCGACGATCATCTGAAAGCCTGCTTCGCCGAAGACATGGTGTTCCTGCGCCAGGTGGGACTGCACCCGGTCGTGGTGCACGGTGGCGGTCCGCAGATATCCCAAATGCTTAAGGCCCTGGGTATCAAGTCCGAATTCAAGGGCGGATTGCGTGTCACCACTCCGGAAGCCATGGATGTGGTCCGCATGGTGCTGACCGGCAAGGTGTCCCGTGAACTCGTTGGCCTGATCAACGCGCACGGTCCATTCGCGGTCGGCCTGTCCGGCGAGGACGGCGCCCTGTTCTCGGCCATGCAGCGCAAACCGGTCATTGACGGCAAGCCCACCGATATCGGCTTGGTCGGCGACGTGGTGAGCGTCGACGCGTCCGCCGTGGAGGATCTAATCAACGCTGGACGTATTCCGGTGGTTTCCTCCGTGGCTCCGAATGAAGACGATGCCACTGAAGTGCTCAACGTGAACGCCGACTCCGCCGCGGCCGCCCTTGCCGCGGCCCTTGGAGCCAGCAAGCTGGTCGTGTTGACCGACGTCGACGGTCTGTATGCCGATTGGCCGGACCGTGACTCCCTGATTGGCCGCATCGGCGTGGAGAATCTGCGCGATATGCTCCCCGACCTGGAAAGCGGCATGCGTCCGAAGATGGAAGCCTGCGTGCGCGCCATCGACGGAGGCGTTCCGCGGGCCCATATTATCGACGGTCGCAAACCGCATTCCATCCTGAACGAGATCTTCACCACCGACGGCATCGGCACCATGGTCGTGCCCGAGGACGGTATTGAAATGAGGAGTTCCTATGGCAACTGAACAACTGGAAACACTCGGCACTGAAGATGCCAAGTGGCTGGGAGAGTACTCCCAGGTGCATATGAACGTGTTTGGCACGCCCCTGCGCGTGATGGACCACGGTGAGGGCGCCCACATCTGGGATGTCGACGGCAATGAATATCTCGATTTCCTTGCAGGCATCGCCGTCAACGCGCTCGGATACGCCCATCCGAAGTGGGTGAAGGCCGTCAGCGAACAGGCCGCCAAGGCCGCGCATGTGAGCAACTACTTCGCCACCGAACCGCAGATCAAGCTCGCCGCCAAACTCGTCAAGCTCGCGGGCGCTCCGGAAGGTTCCCGCGTCTACTTCGGCAATTCCGGCGCGGAAGGTAACGAGGCGGCGCTGAAGCTCGCCAAGCTCTACGGGCGCACCCTGCCGGGCGCGTCGCCTGAGATCGGCGGCAAACCGGCACGCATCATCTCCATGACCCACGGTTTCCACGGCCGTACCATGGGCGCGCTGTCCGCAACGTGGAAGCCCGCCATCCGTGAGAAATTCGAGCCGCTGGTACCGAACATCGAATTTGTGGAGGCCGGCAACGTCGAAGCCTTGCACGACGCTTTCGCCGAAACCGGCCAAGGCAAGTACGGCAAAGGGCCGGTCGCGGCCGTCATCATGGAGCTTATCCAGGGCGAGGCCGGTGTGATGCCGCTCGGAGCGGACTATGTGAAGGCCGCCCGCAAACTATGCGACGAACATAAGGCACTCCTCATCATCGACGAAGTGCAGACCGGCATCGGACGCACCGGAGCATGGTTCGCCTTCCAGCGTGAGGATCTTTCCGGCGGTGTGACCCCGGACATCGTCACTTTCGCCAAGGGCGTTGGCGGTGGTTTCCCGATGGGCGGCATGATTTCCTTCGGCGCCGAACTGTCCGCGCTGTTCACCCCGGGTTCCCACGGCTCCACTTTCGCAGGCAATCCATTGGGCGCTTCGGCGGCATTGGCAACGCTGGGAGTCATCGAAGAGGACAACCTCGTGGACAACGCCGAAGAACGCGGCAAGCAGCTGCGCGACGGTATCGCCTCCTGCGGTAATCCGCTATTCGTCTCCGTGCGTGGCCGTGGCCTGCTCGACGCCATCGAACTTGCCCACCCCTGCTCGCATGCGGCCATGAACTGGGCTTTGGAACACGGTCTCATCGTCAATGCGGTGGCTCCGAATGCGTTGCGTCTCGCCCCGCCGCTGGTCATCACTGCTCAGGACGTCGATCAAGCGGTGTCCATCCTCGCCAAGATTCCGTCCGACCTGCCTAACGACTGATCTCGGACGAACCCGAAGAATTTGAAAGGAGCCTCTATACCAATGGCAACCCCTGAACTGCGCCATATGCTGCGCGATGACGATCTGAACCACGAAGAACAGAAGCAGGTGCTGGAACTGGCCATCAAGTTCCACAAGAACCGTTTCTATCACCAGCCGTTCGCTGGCCCGCAGGGCATCGCCGTGATTTTCGACAAGCCCAGTACCCGTACCCGCTCCAGCTTCTCCATTGGCGTGGCCGAACTCGGTGGCTATCCGCTGGTCATTGACAAGTCCGGCTCCCAGCTGGGCCGTGGCGAACCGGTGGCCGACACGGCTCGCGTGCTTGACCGTATGGCCTACGGCGTGGTGTGGCGCACCTTTGGTCAGGACCGTGTTGCGGAAATGGCCAAGTACTCCACCCATCCGGTGGTGAACGCACTGACCGACGAATTCCATCCGTGCCAGATTCTTGCTGACTTCCAGACCATCGCGGAACATCGCGGCGGTGTAGACAACCTCAAGAACCAGACCATCGCCTATCTTGGCGACGCGGCCAACAACATGTCCAACTCCTACCTGCTCGGCGGCGCTGTGGCGGGCATGAACGTGCGTGTGGCAGGACCGTACGGATACCTGCCGGATCCGCAGATCGTTGCCGATGCCGAAGCGATTGCCTCTGAGACCGGCGGCTCCATCCTCGTCACTACTGATCCGAATGAGGCTGTTGCCGGAGCCGATTGCGTCTTCACCGACACGTGGGTCTCCATGGGCGAGGAAGCGGAATACGCTGTCCGTTCCAAGCCGTTCTGGGATTACCAGGTGAACGCCGAACTCATGGCCAAGGCCAAGGACGACGCCATCTTCCAGCACTGCCTGCCTGCATATCGCGGCAAGGAGGTCACCGCCGAGGTTATCGATGGTCCTCAGTCCGTGGTTTGGGATGAGGCAGGCAACCGTCTGCACGCCCAGAAGGCGTTGCTGACCTGGTTGGCCGGCAAGGCCCGTGGCGATGAAAGCCTGCTGGTCTGATGACTGACCACACTCCCGCGTTGCAGCGTCCTGCCACACGAACCGCTCGACTGAGCGCCATTGAGCAGGCGCTGCTGACGCGCATCGTCACCTCGCAATCGCAACTGTCGCAGATTCTCGCCGACCAGGGCATCGAGGTGACGCAGGCCACGCTGAGCCGTGATCTCGATGAGATTCACGCCACGAAGACCCGTCTTGCCGACGGAACCGTGGCCTACGCCGTCGGCAAACAGAACATTGATGAACATCCGGCTTCTAACCCGGACGCCAAAACCGAGCAGCAGATTAGCCGGGTACTGTCCGGACTGGTCACATCCGTGGCCGCGGCACGTAATCTCGTGGTCGTGCACACGCCATCCGGCGCCGCGCAATATGTGGCCAGCGTCATCGATAAGCAGCCCATCGAAGGCGTGCTTGGCACCATCGCCGGAGATGACACGGTCATGGTTATCTGCTCCGAGGATGATGTCGCCAAACGGCGTGCGCAATGGCTGCTTGATGTCGCTTCCAAAGCGTGAATAGCCATATAGTGGACACGACGCACCAAATATGCATAAATATACAGAGCTGTGCATATACTGATGAATAACGTTGGATGTTAGAAAGGGAAACCATGAGCGATCAGAATCGTCTCGTCCTGGCGTACTCCGGTGGTCTTGACACCTCCGTCGCCATTTCGTATCTGAAGGAACGCACCGGCAAGGATGTTGTGGCCGTGTCCCTCGACGTCGGCCAGGGCGGCGAAAGCCTCGAAACCATCAAGCAGCGCGCGCTGGCATGCGGTGCGGTCGAAGCCTACGTGGTCGATGCCCGTGATGAATTCGCCAACGAATACTGCATGAAGGCCCTGAAGGCCAACGCCATGTACGAAGGCGTGTACCCGCTGGTCTCCGCCATCTCCCGTCCGCTGATTTCCAAGCATCTCGTCCGTGCCGCCCACCAGTTCGGCGCTGACACCATTTCCCACGGCTGCACCGGCAAGGGCAACGATCAGGTTCGTTTCGAGGTCTCCATCGCCTCCATCGACCCGACGCTGAAGGCCATCAGCCCGATTCGCGACCTGTCTCTGACCCGCGACGTCGAGATCGCCTTCGCCAAGGAACACAAGCTGCCGATCGTGCAGACCGAGAAGAGCCCGTTCTCCATCGACCAGAACGTGTGGGGCCGCGCCATCGAGACCGGTTTCCTCGAGGATCCGTGGAACGGTCCGACCAAGGACTGCTACTCCTACACCGACGATCCGGCGTTCCCACCGGTCGAGGATGAGATCGTCATCGAATTCAAGCAGGGCGTCCCGGTCAAGATCGACGGTCATGACGTCACTCCGCTGCAGGCCATCGAAGAGATGAACCGTCGTGCAGGCGCGCAGGGCATCGGCCGTATCGATTTGATTGAGGATCGTCTGGTAGGCATCAAGTCCCGCGAGCTGTACGAGGCTCCGGGCGCAGTGGCGCTGATCACCGCCCACCAGGAACTCGAGAACTGCTGCCTCGAACGCGAGCAGCACCGCATCAAGCGCGACATCGACAAGCGCTGGGCCGAACTGGTCTACGACGCGCAGTGGTTCTCCCCGGCAACCCAGTCCCTGAACGCCTTCATCGAAGACACCCAGAAGTACGTCTCCGGCGAGATTCGCATGGTTCTGCACGGTGGCCGCGCCGTCGTGACCGGCCGTCGCTCCGACAGCTCGCTGTACGACTACAACCTGGCCACCTACGATTCCGGCGACAGCTTCGACCAGAAGTCCTCCAACGGCTTCATCGACATCTATGGTCTGCCGAGCCGCGTGGCCGCAGCCCGCGACGTCAAGTTCGGCAACGGCATCGAGGTTCCGGAGAACAGCGTCGAGTAAGCATCATCCGGATTCACGTTGTGAATCGTCTTGATAATGGGGGAGAGCGTACCGTCGGGACCATCCTGACTGGTAAGCTCTCCCTCAGTCATATCTGCAAGGAGATTTGGAAAAACAATGACCGAGAGCACTACTAATGGTGAGCATCTTGCCCTGTGGGGCGGCCGTTTCAAGTCTGGTCCGTCGCCGGAACTCGCACGGCTGAGCAAGTCCACCCAATTCGACTGGCGACTCGCCGATGACGATATCGCCGGTTCGCGCGCCCATGCCCGTGCACTGGGCCGCGCCGGACTGCTGACCGCCGATGAGCTGCAGCGCATGGAAGACGCCCTTGACGAGCTGCAGCGCCGCGTGGATTCCGGAGCATTCGCTCCGATCGAGGATGACGAGGACGAGGCCACTGCACTCGAACGCGGCCTGCTTCAAATCGCAGGTGACGAACTCGGCGGCAAGCTCCGCGCCGGCCGTTCCCGCAACGATCAGATCGCCGCGCTCATCCGCATGTGGCTGCGCCGCCACAGCCGCATCATCGCCAAAATGCTGCTCGGTCTTGCCGCAACACTGATCGAGCAGTCCGAAAAAGCCGGTCGCACCGTCATGCCGGGACGTACGCATATGCAGCACGCCCAGCCAGTTCTGCTTGCCCACCAGCTCATGGCCCACGTGTGGCCGCTGCTGCGTGACGTGGAACGTCTCGCCGATTGGGATAAGCGCATCGACGCCAGCCCGTACGGCTCCGGTGCCCTCGCCGGCAACACCCTTGGCCTCGAACCGGTGGCTGTGGCCCGTGAGCTGGGCTTCTCCAAGGTGACCGCCAACTCCATCGACGGCACCGCCAGCCGTGATCTGGTCGCCGAATTCGCCTTCATCGCCGCCATGACCGGTGTCGATCTGAGCCGCCTGTCCGAAGAGATCATCATCTGGAACACCCAGGAATTCGCGTTCGTGCGTCTTGATGACGCCTACTCCACCGGCTCGTCCATCATGCCGCAGAAGAAGAATCCGGACATCGCCGAACTCACTCGCGGCAAGTCCGGACGACTCATCGGCGACCTGACTGGCCTGCTCGCCACCTTGAAAGGCCTGCCGACAGCCTACGCGCGCGACCTGCAGGAAGACAAGGAAGCCGTATTCGACCAAGTGGACACGCTTGAAGTGCTGCTGCCGGCATTCACCGGCATGGTCGCCACCATGGTCTTCGACAAGGAACGCCTCGAAGCCGAAGCCCCGACCGGTTTCGCCCTCGCCACCGACATCGCCGAATGGCTCGTCAAGAACGGTGTGCCGTTCCGTCACGCGCACGAGCTTTCCGGCGCATGCGTCAAGATTGCCGAAGACCGCGGCCAGGAGCTGTGGGATTTGACCGACGAGGACTTCATCAACGTGTTCAAGGACTTCCTGCCGGCGGACAAGGCCCCGCAGGTGCGTGAAGTGCTGTCCACCGAAGGCTCCGTCTCCGCCCGCAACGGCAAGGGAGGCACCTCCCCGCTGCGCGTGCGCGAACAGATCGTTTCCGCCAAGACCACCATCGAGCAGCTACGCGCCTTCGCCAACTCCGTGTCCGACGGTTCCGCATACAAGTCGCCCGAATCCCTGCTCAAGTAATCCCTATTAAGCAAGGAGCAAAAAGCGGTGCTGTTGACGCGCACGCAGATACGACGGCTGGTCTACGCGCACGGCCGGGAGATTCTGGAACATGACCACATGGCCATCGAAAGGGTCTGCTACCAGCATGGCGTGGTCACCACATTCGCCCATTCCATTCGTGTGGCTTGTCTGTCCGTCTGGCTGGCAGACAGACTGCACCTGTGGAATAGGGTTGATCTACGTTCGTTGATTCGCGCCGCTTTGCTCCATGATTACTTCCTTTACGATTGGCATGACTGGGACAACGGCACCCATCGGCTACACGGATTCACACATGGTGAAACGGCCATGCGCAACGCCATACGGGATTTCAAACTCAACCAGATCGAACGGGACAGCATCGAACATCACATGTTCCCATTGACTCCCTATCCGCCGAAGTACATCGAAGGATACCTTGTCACCGCGGCCGACAAAATCAGCGCCACGAAGGAAACGCTCTCTTTCGATCGTTTCGACAAACCCGCATCCGAGCAACCGACGGACAGGAGCTGATGGCTGTGGCGCTCACACTCGAATATTTGTTCCTTTGGTTCCTGTTATACGCTTTCATCGGATGGGTGTACGAGTCGGTTCTCGTGTCCGTTTCGGAACGTCGATGGGTCAACCGTGGTTTCCTTAACGGGCCGTTGTGCCCAATTTACGGATGCGGCGCGGTGCTTGCGATCGTGCTGTTGCATGACTTCACGAATCCCATCGAGATTTTCCTTATCTCCTCATTCGGCGCGAGCATACTCGAATACATCACCTCTTGGGGCATGGAAAAGCTGTTCCATGCCAGATGGTGGGATTACAGCCATTACCGATTCAACATCCAAGGCCGCATCTGTCTGCTCGGCGCAATCGTATTCGGATTCGGCGGAGTATTGATCATCGATGTGGTCCAGCCGCAGGTCGAACGGCTCACCGCCATGATTCCGCTGCTTGCCGTGCACGTGATATGCGCGGTCGCCGCCATCGTCGTTATCATCGACACCATCGTCACCGTGGTGGGTATCGTCGGCCTGTCCGAGCGTCTCGCCAAATTCAGCGAAGCGGTGCAGGAGCGTGCGGAGAAGGCCGGAGACTCCTGGCAGTGGGGCAAAGAGGAATTCCGCGAGAAGATGCATGATTTGTCGGAATCGTCGCAGGAACGTGTTGCCAATATGCGTCAGCTTGTCTCTTCCGCGTTGAATTGGCAGCAACGTCGTATGATCCGCTCCTTCCCACGCATGCGTTCCACGGACTCCACCAAATACAGCAAGATCATGGAAACCGTGCGTGAGATGCTGCGCCGAAAGTAAGTTTCCACCGGCCACACGTGTCGTATAGCATGTGTCCAAAAACGATTTGCCCCGCCAACCTGCGTTGCGCACGCTGACGGGCAAAATCCCTTTATGCATCACATCGGATAGGGGCTACGGTACTTGCGATGTGGCCGACCCCTTGTAATCGGTGATGCCGGCACCAATGTTCGGATGCTGCGCCGAATACGCCTGGTCCACACAGTAGAACGCCAGAAGCACGACGGCCACAACGGTGAGCTTTCTTGTATCGATACGACTCAGCAAGTTGTCCAATGCAGGAGCCAGCAGATACACGATCGCCAAACCGCCCAAACCAAACGTCAGCAGACCCTCGGCACAGATACGACCATTGAGATTGAGAAAATAACCGGTGTAATCCCACCAGCGTTGTCCTCCGTGGGTCTTCTCCAGATACCAGGACGAGAAGTACTCCAACCCGCCACACAAGACCATGGCGGCCAGGAACTCGAACAAGGGCTTCTTCCTCAACTTCTTCAGCAGAATAAGGATAATCACTCCGCCGGTGCCATAGATCGGCAGCCATGGCCCATGCAGCGTGCCACGATTCACGAACGTTCCTTCGGAAATGAAGGCGAGGCTCACCTCCCATACCCATCCCACGAAACAGAAGATGAAGAACATCATGACCAGATTGACCAACGAATAGCTGCGATCGGAGCTGACGGTGCGGGATTCGCGGAACCGGAACGCCATCGGCGCCGGAGCCAGACGACCAGGATAGATAGTGCCGTCCAGAATCTCCCTGCCGGTATCGATCTGGTGCAGTTGCTCGCGATACTCCTCATACATGGTCACCGACCGCGCATGCAGGATACGCACGCCCAACCATTCGGACAGGAACCCGACGAAACCGTTCGGCTTGTCCACCGGAACAAGATTGCTGGACAACTGCTCCACCGTTTCGGCAACATCACCATACGCGGCATGCAATGTCTCAGCGGAGGCCTTGCTGTACAGGTATTCGTCGCTGAGCAGCTCGCTTCCCTCCAATCCCGAATCCTTGGACAATCCGCGCACATGCACGTAATATTCGACGAAAAACGCCGCGTTATAGCCGTTGGAATAGAAGATGCCGCTCAAGCCGAGCGTGAACAGATTGAGCAGCCACCAGCCAAGGAACGACAGGTCGGCCACGAAACACTCCCACTTGTGACCCTTCATCATGCGCCTGGACAGGCTGATGGCCTCCCGTGCCCCGATATTCGGATTTTCGGCGACGATGTAGGGCACCATACGGTAGGAATACGGTTTGATGAACGCGCCGATGATGGTGAACGTCCACAGGAACAGGAACACGTTCTCGAGCAGCATCACCTTCGCCATCGACAACCATTTGCGCGTGGTGATCGGGTAGAGGAAACGGCTCACGGGAAGTTTGTCGTAGGTCCGCCCCTCAAGCAGCATGCGCATCATGACCACCCGGTATGTCTGCTGGAAAACTGGAACAAATAGCGCTCGCCGACGCGCGCTCCACAAAAACGTTGGAATCAAGCCGTTTCCAGCGTACATATCATCGATACGCCATTTTGAAACGCGGGAATTTTTGACCAAAAATAGACTCATACGCCACAATTGGAGTGGTAATTCGAGTGGTAAAGCTCCACCACCTCAACCGGGGGATGTGTCATGGTCAGGAAGTTCGGCAAGATCGTCGTCAAGCCAAGCAAGGCCAATCCGAAATGGATAGAGGCCTCCTATCTTACGCCCGTGGCCGCCTTTTCGGAATGGCCGGATCTGCCGAACCGCCAGACGGCCACCTTCCCCTGCACGCAGGACGGCAGGGACGAGGCCGCGGCATGGCTGACCAGGGCGAGACGGCGCATCGAGGCTGACGTGTGGGAGCCGGAGCGCATCGTCAAGCGCAAGGCCAAGGACACCGCCCTGACATTCGGCGAGTATGCCGCGAAATGGCTGGAGACGCGGGAGGGCGAAGGACTGCACGCCAACACCATCTACGGCATCAGATGCACGGTCAAACGGCTCATCGACGCGTTCGGCGGCATGCCGATCGGCAAGATAACCTCCGCCGACATCGAGCGCTATGCGGCCACACTGCCGAAGGACCACCCATACGTCGGCCGAGAGCTGCTGTCCAAGCTCCGTCAGATCCTCGACGCCGCCGCGACCCCGGACCAGGACGGCATCGCCGTCATCGCCAAATCCCCATTCGCCATGCAGGTACGCAAGCCCGCACCCAGGGAGGAGACACCCGCCGCCACACCACAGCAGCTCAGACTGATCCACGACGCGATGCCACGGAAATTCCAGCTCGCCATCACCCTCGCCATCTCCTGCGGAGGCCTGCGCATCGGCGAGGTCTGCGCCCTCCAACGCGGCGACATCGACCTCGACAACCGTCTCATCCACATCCGCCGCACCAGACTCACCCGCGCCCGCGTCATCGCCGGACCACCGAAGACCGCCAGAAGCAGGCGCACCGAGCCGATACCGGAGGCCGTCATCCCCGAGATCAAGGAACACCTCGCCGAATATGTGGCCACCAAGCCGGACGCATGGATATTCCCCAGCCCGCTAGACCAGGACAGGCCGATCAGCACGGACGCCATGCGCGAAGCCTACATCAAAGCACGACGACAGGCCGGACGCGAAGACCTCAGATTCCACGACCTCCGCGCCACAGCGCTCACCATGCTCGCACAGAACGGAGCCACCGTCCGCGAACTCATGGCCGCAGCCGGACACAGCACCGCCATCATGGCCATGCACTATCAACGACTCAGCGAAGACCGACAGCGCGCGCTCGCCGACAAGGTGGCCGCCAACATCGCCACGCCGCAGCGGGACGTCACAGTCTCGGCTGAGAGCGACAAGGATAAGGAGATCGCCCGGCTCCGCGCGCGTCTGGCAGAGCTAGAGGCGGGGGAGTAGGCAAAGAAAAAGCCCGGCACATACTGCCGGGCTGTGACTGTATTGGTTCATTTACTGCTTGGTCATGGTTCCGCAGGAGCTGATTTTGAGCTGCTGGCCATTGCCTACCGTGACTTCCGGATAGCCGCCGCCAGGGAAATCGTTCTGGACGATGTTGTCGCCGTTGTCGGTCGAGATCTCCCAATAGCAGTCGCTTCCTACCTGGCTTGTGGCGCGATATGTGCCGGCGTCGATGTCCTTGCCGACCTGCCACACGCCGTCGGAGATGGAATTCTTCTTCGCTTGGTCCACTTGGCCGGTCAGGGACTGCAGCTCGGCCTTCTTCGCGTCCACCTTCTTCTGCAGGTCGTCGTGCTGTGCATTGAGGTCCTTGATGCCGGACTTCACGTTGTCCGCTTCGGCGATCGCGTCCTTGGCGTCGTTGTATTCGTCGGCGATTCCGTTGTATTCGTCGACAAGATTGTTGTAATCCTTAATGAGCTTCGAGTAGTCTTTTTTGTCGGCCGCCATGCTCTTGGCCACTTGTTTCACGGCCGCCGACCTGACGCCGATTGTGTGCGCTATCGGAGCTGTGATCAGCACGGAGAGACACACCAGCGCCACGCATACGCATGCCGCCGATTTGAAGCTCACATTGCTCTTCGTCAGAGCTTTGATTTTCGTTTCCAGCTTGTGTGGCTGGTGGATTTTCAGACCATTCTTCGATGACATGGTGTACCTTTCTCTTTTCCTGCACCAGCTTTAGCTTAGATAAGGAAACACCCCTGCCGCAAAGTAGCTGCAGGGGTGTGTCGTTCAGTTGGACTTCTTTTTGCTCGTGCCATCCATTGGCTCCGAGAGATAATCCGGCATGGAGGCTTGTTGCTGCACGCGCCTGAGCATCTCACGGCTGAGCTCGAGCATCGTGAATTCCTCGATTGGGTGGACTCCGGCGTTATGGACTTCGTCCGGTGTAAGCGTTCCCTGCTCGACGAGTGCTTCGATTGGATTGCGCCCATACGCTCGGGCGATCGTCACGGCATCCTCCGCGGTGAATTCGCCCTTGGTCCATTTGCGGTGGAATGTGGTCATCGGTATACCGGCCTTCATCGCGATTTCTCGATTGCTCGCGCCTTCGGCGATTTCCTGTACCCATTCCTCAAACGAATTTTTCATGTTCACCTCCTTTCCAGATTTTCCGTTTATGGAAAATACTGTACCACATCGATTTGCATATTTTTTCCATTGGTGGTAATTTCTATTCCAGAAACGGAAAACCTTTGAAAGGACGGATGACATGGCAGATGAAAACAAACTGCAGGCCCTGAGAATCTCTCCTGGATTTCTCGACAACCTCCAGAAGGAACGCAACCTCAGCCACGGAGCGTTCCTCGCGGCCTGTGGACTCAATCAGCAAAGGTATGACGAGCTATGCGAAGGCTCCTGCCCATCGCTTTTGGAATTCTCTAGAATCGTCGACGGCTTCGGCCTCGCCACCGGAGTCCCCATGGTCCCCGTAGCGCTCGCCGACGTCGCTTGAGAAGGGATGCTCCATGCCGGACGCAACCACCATGGAAAAACCACTCCTCGACCCAGTGGCGCTCGCCCACGAGATAGCCAAGGAAGCCGTCAGACAAACGGCATATGCGCCGCGATGGGTCAGTCTCAAGCAAGCCAGCGCGATGCTCGGCGGCGTCGATCAGAAGACTCTCCGTAAGTGGGCAAGGGCCGGACGCATCAAGATGCGTCAGCCAAGCGGATACCACGGCAAGCTCATGGTCAGCGTCGCCAGCATCGAGGAATTCGATGCCAACGCCGGAACGCGCCGACACTAAGGACAGACAACAATGCGCAAGGAAACCAAGAAGCCGCAAAGCTCATACGCGGTCGCCGTCGTTCGCGACCGCAGTTGTGGCGACGACGTCCAGGCCGCACGAATCAGCATCATCACCGACGAAAATCACCTCGCCGGCGTGACAGTCAGCCGCGCGGCGCTTGAATCGCTGCAGGCCAGCATCGGCCGACTGCTGCGCGAGATGGACGAGGAGGAATCATGACCAAGCTCGCACACGCCATCCTCTGCCAGCTCGTCGCCGCCATCTGGATCGCCGCCATCTGGGTGCTGTACTGCACACCGGCGTGCACGCATCCCATCGAACACCTCATCGCCGCGCCGATCGCGGTGCTCATCCCCGCGGCCGTCGTCACGTGCCGCATCTGCTCGGATCCCCGCGTCATGCGATGGCTGGAGCAGCAGAAGTGAAGGACTTGGATGGCTCCGCTCACATTGCGGCATGGACGTGTCTCGTCATGCGCGTCCATGCGGGAGCCACCCAACCGTCAAGGGAAAGACGCTAAAACCGGCCGGGCGGGTCATCTTCTTCTTCTCCTCCCGTCCGTCCCGCCGGAGCCCGCGACAGGATGCGGGCGCCATGGATCGGCGCTCCGACAGCGCCGGCGGATGGATGCGCGGTTCGATTCCGCGCTCCGGCACGACATCCAATCCAATCCCAAAGGAGGCACACGATGCCAAGCAATGCAGCCAGGCCGGAAGGCGAGCGGTGGTTCGAATGGCCACTCACGCCGACCAGCATCGGCATGACGGCGGCAGAGCTCATCAGCGAATTGTACGAGACCATATCCGCGCTCAACCGCGACCGCAGCTGGAATCTCACGCTGGTCGCTCCGGCGCGCTTCGGCGAGATCGTCATCGACCGCGATGCCGGATGCCTCCGCGCGAAATGCGCGTGGAAGGCCAAGGATCCCAGCCAGCTCGGCCCGGAACCGGCCGGATACGTGAGAGGGGAGTGACATGGCCATCGGGGAGACCGTCATCACCATCGTCGGCAACCTCACCGCGGATCCGGAACTGAGGACCACCGGCCAGGGCGCGCAGGTCGCCAGCTTCACCATCGCAAACACCGCGCGCGTATACAACAAGCAGACCGGCCAGTACGAGGATGGGCCGGCGCTGTTCATGCGCTGCTCGGCATGGCGTGACATGGCTTCGCATTGCGCGCAGAGCCTTGCGAAGGGCATGCGCGTAATCGCGCAGGGACGTCTGCAACAGCATTCCTACCAGGCACAGGACGGCACCAACAGAACCGTCATGGAACTGCAGGTTGACGAGATCGGCCCGAGCCTACGCTACGCCACCGCGCAGGTCAGCCGCATCAGCCGACAGCCGCAAGGTCCCGTCTACGGCAATCCCGCCGCGCAGACGCCGACCGTCAACACCGGCGCAGGCGGCTGGAGCCAACGGCCGCAACAGCCGGCGCAGACACAGCAACCCGCCCAGCCGCCGGCCGATGATCCGTGGGGCGCGCCGGCGTCCGACCAGTCATCATTCGGAGACTTCGGCAAACCCGATCCGGAACCGGAATTCTAAGGAGCAGCAATGAAAGCCAGCGAACAACAGGCGCTCATCCCGCAGGAAGCCACGCCAGACACACTCATCGACCTCATCGGCAAGACCCAGCAGGTCACCAAAGCCGCGACCGTCGTGCTCAAGGCATGCCGCACCGTCATGGACACCAAAAACAAGCAGGAGCACATCGACAAGTGGGGCGGCATCCACGCCATCACCGAAGCCGTGTACGACTGCGCGGACCTCGCTCAGCGCATCCTCGACGCCGGCCTGGCCATGGAGAACATGTGCGCGAAGCCGGCCACGTCACGGCAGATGATCCTCATCGACGATCTGCGCCGCAGTCTCGACATGGACGATGGCGACGTGGAGGCGACCGTCGATCCGGACACCGGCGAGATCGACTGAACCACAGGAAGGAGAAGAAGAGATGTGGTTCATCATCGACGACCAGATGGCCGACGACAGGCGCATCCGCCGCCTGCCTCTCGCCACCGTGGGACTGTGGGTCAAGCTGTGCGTCATCCACTCCAAAGGCGTCTCGATGCAGGCCAAGGACCCGGCCGCGTATCCAGGATACTTCGACAAGCTCGATCTCAAGGACGCCGGCGGCACCATGAAGCAGCTGCAGCAGCTCATCGACTCCGGGCTTATGGAAGAGCACGATGGCGGATGGCGTCCCGTCTACGCGGAAGGCATCTGCAGGGAGCCGAAGATGCTCACCGAGGAACAGCGCGAGGCGCGGCGCAAGGCCGGAAGCAAGGGAGGACGCCGCAAGGCGGCCAACCAGAAAGCCAAGCAAACGTCTGGCGACTTGCCGGAAAACAGCCAAGCAAACGGAGAGCAAAACGGTAGCGAGATGGGTAGCAAACCGTCTAGCAAGTTGCTAGGGGACAGCCAAGCAAAAACATGGCATAAAACCGATACCGATACCGATATACCCTCTCCGACCCCTCCCGCCGGCAAACCGAAGCAACCCGCCACGCCGGAATCCGGCTTCGACCATTTCGCCGAAGCCTATCCCGGATCCGTCGGCGCGAAAGGCCGCAAGACCGAAATCGAAGCCAGAGCCCTGTACGCGGCCATCGCCGGAAACCCCGTCGAACTCACCCGCCTCCAAACCGCGCTCCGCCGCTACAAGCACGCCGTCAACGACGGCCAAATCCGCACCGGCCACATCCCACGGCTCAACACATGGCTCCGCGACCAATGGGAGACATGGGCGCCGGAACCCATCACACCCACGCGGCAGCACAAGCACACCTGGAACTGCGAACACGTCCACCAGCTCATGGATCCGCATGAGGACGAATACGACCACACCGGAAGCCTCCGCAACGGCAACCCAAGCGAATGGTGGAAGGCATGCCAGGCGTGCGCAGACGAACTCAACAACCAAGAAACCAGCAAGGAGAAGCAATGAGCAGCTACCAAAGCAACCAGATCAAGCTCATCAACACGAGCCTGATCGACCCCCACCCCGACAATCCACGCAAAAACATCGGCGACGTGACCGAACTCGCCGCCAGCATCAAAGCCAACGGCCTCCTCACGCCCCTCAGCGTCGTACCCAACGGCGAGCGCTACAGGGTCATCGCCGGCCACCGCAGGCTCGCCGCATGCAAACAGGCCGGAATTAGAGCCGTCCCATGCTTCGTGCTCCATCTCAACCCATTGCAGCAGTTGGAGGCCATGGTCACCGAGAACTGCCAGCGCGAACAGCTCACCGCGTTGGAAGAGGCCGACGCCATCCAGGGCATGCTCGACCTCGGAGCCACTACCGCCAGCGTCGCCCACCGGCTCGGCCGAAGCGGCAACTATGTGCGTGACCGCGCCAAGGCCGCTAGCATCAAGACCGAGGTCAGAGCATCCCGCGACGATTTCAGCCAGCTCACCATCGGCCAGCTCGTGGCCATAGCACGATATGACGGCCAGCCGGACAGGCAGAAGGAGCTCGCGCAGGCGGCCGGCACCTCGAACTTCGACTACATCCTCCGCAACATCGAACGCGACGACCGCGACCGGCAATGGATCGAATCGGTCGCCGCGCTCCTCGTGGAGTCCGACAGCGGCATCAACCTCATCCCCGACCCCGAAAAGCCCTACAGCGACCCGGAATGGCGATACGCCGGCTGCATGTTCCCATCCACCGGCACCCCCGAAGAAGCCATCGAGAAGATCCGCGAACAGAATCCCGCAGCCGTATCCATCCACACGGTCTCGCAGCAGGTCTACCTCTGGACCCGCCGCGACAAGACCGCCGACGCCGAAAAGGAAGCCCGACGCGCCGCCGAACAAGCCGAACGCGACGCCAGCCGGCACGCGCTCGAGGAATACGCCGCCGCATCAGCAGACAAGCGCATGGCATGGCTCCACGCCAACCTCCACGGCATCAAACGCGACAAGCTCGTCGAAACCACGGCCCGGCTCGGACTCCTGCAGATCATCGACCCGAACCCGCAGGGCTACACGCTGGCGCTGAGCACATGGAACGACGCCGCATGCGGTGGCGAACAATTCACCACCATCAGCGGCATCGAACCGGAACGGGCGCTCGCCGAACTCCGCTACCACCTCGACGAACCCGACTGGGCGGTCTGGGCGGTGCAAATCCTCGCCGCACGCATCGAATGGTTCATCGACCCGACCGACTGGACCACCGTCAACGACACCAGCAGACGCATCCCCGGCTACTACCAGATCCTCCAAGACCTCGGCTACACGCCCACCGACGACGAAACCAGCCACCTCGACCAGCTCATCGCCGCCATCACCGAAGCCGACTCCGACGAAAACGAAGAAGACGAGGAGAACAACCAATGACCAGGGAACAACTCGACAGACTCAGCCGTCTCCTCGCCGACACCGCCCAGACCGCCAGCACCATCGAACTGCGAGCGCTCGCCGACCATGGTGGGCAGATCGCTCGGTGGGCCGGTGTCGTGAGGGGTAATTGCGTGGCCTGCATGCGTCTGGTCGATGGTTTGTCGGAGGAGGTTGGCCATGAGTGAGTTCGATGATTCCAAGCGCATCGCCCTGGAACGTCAGGGGTGGCATTGCATGCGCTGCGGCGCGAACATCCACGACCCGTCACGATGGCCCGGACGAAGCGGCCATCACCGTCAACTGCGTCGCGCGGCGAATCCGGATGTGCGGCATAGTCCCGTCAACATCATCGAGCTGTGCGGCTCGGGGACGACCGGCTGCCATGGGTGGGTCCACCAGCATGTGGCTGAGGCCGAACGGCTTGGACTGATCGTCCCGCTCGGCATAGATCCTCTCTCCACCCCAGTGCGCGACTGGCAGGGGAGATGGCTCTGGCTCAACCAGGACGGCACGGCCACGCCATTGACCATGCGCGAAACATTGACAATTCAAACGGAAGGAATGACAAATGCACGAGAATAACGGCAAACCGGAGGCGCTGCTGTGGATCGACTTTGAGACCACAGGCGTGGACAGGCGCAAAAGCCTGCCATTGGAGATCGGTATGGAATGTACCGACATGCTGGGCGAACAAAAGTTCGGATCATTGTCCCGCATCATCCGCCCGGACAGACTCGACCTCCTGTCCATGAGCCCCGTCGCCTTCTCCATGCACACCGACAACGGCCTGCTGTTCGAACTCATGGGAGGCTCCGTGCGCAATGACAGCATGGTCGTCGTGGCCAACGCCGTGGAGGAATTCCTTGACTCGCTCTCCCAGCGCTTCTCCCTCGTCCCCGCGGGGACCAACGTGGACTTCGACCTTGACTTCCTCCGCCGACTCAACCTCAACCCTGACGCGTGGCTCACCTACCGCAAATACGACATGGCCACCATCCGCCGACTCGTCACCGTGCTCGGCGCCCCGGATCCATACCAGGGCGACAGCGGCCCGCACCGGGTGAAATCCTGCATCGCACGCGACATCAAAGACTACAAGGCCATGCTCGAGACACTCGCCGTCAAGACGGGAGGCCACAAGTGAGAAAGACCATCAGCCACCTCGCCGACCGGCTCGGAGACGCCATGGCCACGCTGTTCACCCTCCTCGCGCTGCTGCTCATCCCGCACGCCGTCATCAGGGCGATCATCGGACAGGCGCTCCACCAGTGGACACCAATCACGTGGCTCGCCATCCACACCGCACTGACCATCGCGGCGCTCGCCACCAGCCTCGCCAGCTACGCGATCGCCGCACTGCTCGCACCGCCAAGACCGGAGACCTACCAATGACCGAAGACCAGCAAGACCAGCTCGTCATCAGCCTCGACACGCAATACGCCGTCGCGCACGCCATCTACAACCGATTCCACGCCAACGGCCACCGCAAACACCTCACGTGGGAAAACCTCGACGACGACGGCCGCGAACCATGGCGCCTGATAGCCAAGGACGCGATCACCGAGATGCTGGCCAGCCCGGAGATCGGAGGAACGGCATGAGCCACACCGCGATAATCCTCCTGGCGCTCGCCTTCCTGATCGGCTGGATGGGTGGCCGGGAATGAGCATCATCGTCCCATTGCACAAGTGGCGGTCGGCCGACCCGGCCATCCTGATCGGCCGCCGCTGCATCGCCCGCACCAACGACGACGTCGTCATCGACGGCCGGCTCGAACTCATCCGCCGGCCGGACGGCGCCGCCACCCTCCGCTTCCAGGGCATCGGAAACGACATCATCTCCCACGATTCGAACACATGTTCCAACAGCATGAGCGACGGCATACGAAGCCTCGCCATCTACGGAAAGGAATGAAAGACAATGGGCCACCCGAAAGAGACACGACCGCGCAAATGGCACAAACCAGTGCCATGCCCGACCTGCGGCAGCCGGAACATCAGCTTCGACCGGATCGCCTGGGCCGTCAACCGGAAAACATCCGCCATACGACAGTTCTGGGCATGCGTCTGCCAACACCACCACGGCATCCTCATCCTCACCCGCCACGACGACCTCAAGGAAGCCATCCGCGCATGGAACACGGAAGCCACCAGACAAGGAAGGAAACACTCGAAATGAGAAAACGCAAACCACTCGCGCTCGCCGGCATCGGCCTTACCGCCATCACCATGTTCCTGCTCACTCCGGTATTCCTCCTCGCGCTCGCGGGATGCGGGAGCGCGTCGGAGCATTCCACGACCGCGCATGCGGTCAGGTCCATCGACTGGCGGTGCTCCGACATGGACGACGACTTCAGCGAATGCGTCATCACCCTGACCGACACGAGGCAAGTGGACTGCGTTGTCTACTCGGACTACAAGCAGGGCGGCCTGTCCTGCGACTGGGACCATGTGAGCGGTGCAGACAAGGAGCCACAGTGAAAATCTGGCCGCAATGCGGCGCCGTATATATCACACCAGAGGACGACGAGAACGGCAGGCGTGCGAAATCGCCGTCAACGCCCTGCTCAGATGGTCGGCGGAACACGACAAGGAAAAGGAACAGCAATGAGAAACAGCGACGCAGACATCGCCATCGACGTGCTCAACAAACTCATCGCCAATGAATACGAGGCGGCGAGCGCCGGACAGCGTTATGGCAATAGACCCCTTGAGGAAAGTGCATCGATTCGATACCACGCCTATCTCAATGCCAGGGACAAGATTCGGGAGGCGCTCGCCGATGCCGTGGAGGAGCGGGATGCTCGGAACCCGTTCCAGTGTCAGCGTGATGAGTTGGTCACGCAGGATATGCATACGTGCGATTTGTGCGGCCGGTGGTGCCCGAGTCCCGTGTACCGCGTGTGCCTGTGCTACGCGGACCAGTCCAGGGTGGCGTCCGATGTGTGCGCCGACTGCATGTGGAGGCTTGGATTCAGGCCGGTCGGGACGGTGCCGCTCGAGGCGTATCGGCGGTATGAGCGGTGGGTGTCGGAGCATCCGACGGGAAGGAGGGGTTGACATGGCCACGAACGTCACACAGAGGAACGAGGTCCTGCGCGAATTGCTGCGCTGGCATTTGGAGAAGGAGAGACTCGCCGCCAATCGTCTGTTCGACGGCGTCACGCCTCCACGGCAAGCGGATGTCGTATGTGGAAAACTCCGCGCGCACACCGAATCGTCTAACCATATCCTCTCCATGCTCGGCTATCCGGACGCCTTGCCACCGGCTGGGAGGTGTCCAGATGATCTATCTGATCGTTGGCGGCGAGCTGGTGGACATCCTCACCGAGATGGACGAGGCGCTCGCCAAAGCCAAGAAGCTCGCCGAACATGCGGGCAAGGTCGAAATCGCGGATCTCGTCACGGGAAGACGCACCATCATCAAACACGTGGAAAAGGGAAATCACCGATGAGCGGATTGGGAGAGGAAGTCAAGCGCGAGAAGGAGTCCCTGCGCGGCAAGGCGCCGTCGTTGCGCTCGCCGATCGCCGAGGCGGTCATTCAGGCGTACGCGGACGGCTACACGGCCGGTAGTCTGCGCCAGCCGTCGGACGCGGAGGTGGACGCCGCGCTCAGATACCTGCTCCGCCAGGGACTGCTGCGCGAGGGCATCACCATCATGGCCGCGAAATTCGCCGTGTCGGGCATGTGCTCGGCCATGGCGGAGGCGCTCGAAAAGGAGGAATCATGATAAAGGCGCAATACACGAAGCGAAACCACATGCTCAGCATCATCGACACGAACGTCAGTCGCACGCCGACCGTGAGCGCCAAAAACGGATGCGTCGACATCGTCTTCGCGGACGACGAGACCGCCATGGCCGTGCGCGACGCCATCACCGCCGAACATCCGTTCGAACCGACCGAACCGTCGGCGAGCGCCCAGTCGCCGGATGCGAAGGAGATGCGAGAACTGCTCTCCGAACTCGAGGACAAACTTAACAAGGCGATGTACATCGACCTGATGAGCCATCGGCGTGACATGGGGGACGTGCAGTTCAACCTCGGACGCGTGGCCGCGTACTCCAATGCCGTTTCATGCTGCAAGAGCAGTCTCATGCTCATGGACCAGCGGGACGGGACGGAGGATAAGTCATGAGCGACGCAACCGACCGCATCGAATCGGACGAGCTCCGCCGCCAGCTCGCACGGGCATGGGAGGCCGGATACTCCGCCGGATGGACCGACCAGCTATGCGACTTCCCACCACACACCGCCGACAATCCATACAAGGAGGAATCATGAAATGGATACTCAAGACCATCAGGCAGATACTCATGATTCCGGCGTTCCTCTCCATCTACCTGGCGCTCGCCATCATCGAACACCGCGAAAGGAGGCGGGGACGGAAATGAGGAAATCCACCGAACGCGACATCCTCCGATGGCACGAACGCGGATACACAGTGGCCGAAATCCACCGGATCCTGCCGCAATGCACCACCGACGAGATAACCGCCATCATCCACAACCATTCCACCGAAAACGGCGCTCGCCGACGGTAGAATCTAAGAGAACAAACGTTCGACCGAAGGAAGTCATGAGAGACATTGAGACGCCATGCCCGAACTGCGGCAATCCAACCATGGCAGGGTGGTCCATCTGCCAATCCTGTCTGCGCCGGTATATCGAGGACATCGGCTCGCTGGCCCACGTGATTCCGGCACTCCGCGCGCTGGCCGACAGGACCGCCCGCATCGGCGGCCGCTCGCACGCACCGTCGCGCGGAGTCGCGCCACTGCCCATCAGCACCCACTGGCAGGAGCAGTGGGAGCGTGCCTCGCGCCTCATGCTCGACATCGCCTCCACCATCGACATCCGCTACGGCCTGCTCAGGACGGAATCATGGCGCAAGGCATGGCGCAAGGCCATCTCGAACCGCAACAGCCTGGCGGCCAGCGACAGGACGCCGGACCTCATGCTCGACCTGCACGCCACGCTCATCGACCTTGACGGCATGATGCGCGAGCGTGATCCCCGCGTGACCGTGGTCTCCTGTACGGAGTGCGGTCAGCGGATAGCGGCCCCGTTCGGCATGAGGGCCGGTGATTGTCCGTCCTGTGGCGTGCGCTTGGATTTGGAGGCGTTGGTCGCGGAGCATGAGCGGGACGCGCGTTCGCGCACCGTGGATGGCAGTCCTGCCGAGTTGGCGTCGTGGTTTTCCAATGTCATCGGCCGGCGTGTGTCTCGCAAGCAGGTCGAGTGGCTGTTGCGGTCGGGAAGGCTGCATGGCTGCGAGCGCCTTGGCTCGGGCAGGTGGCGTGTGACGGCGGGTGAGTTGCTTGATGCGTCGTCGCACGTCGGCTGACGCGACACGCCGAACATTTGTTCGATGTCCGCTCGCCGTTTAATGTGTATGATGAGCGCGAATTGTGGGTGGCCACTGGTTGCCTTGTTCGTGTCTTTTCGTGATTGGAGGCCATCTGGCGTTTGCCGGATGGCCTTCGTGCTTCGGTAGGCTCAGCGGTAGAGCTGTGGGACGGCACGGATTCCAATGAGTGGACCACTAACCGGTCATGGTTTCCTTTTCTCAATTGCCCGTCAACGATATGTGCCGTCCCGTGTGTCGCTGGTTCGACTCCAGCCCGAAGCGCTATACACCTCTCTGTCGATGGGGGATTGCGATGTACAAGGTATGCTCCACCTCCGGCTGCCCGCACCTGGTCTCCTCCGGCTCCCTGTGCGACGAGTGCAGGAAAGCCAAGGACAAGCGCCGCTCGCGCGGCCGCAATCCATACACCTCGCCAGCCCACAGGCTCGCACGGGCCCGTGTGCTGGCGAGGGATCCGCGATGCGTCTGCCCAGGCGACGGACATGACGGATGCGGCAGGCACCATGGCCTGTGCGGCGCCCCCAGCACCATCGCCGACCATTGGCCGCTTGAACGCGTCGAGCTCGTCGAAGCCGGACTGGACCCAAACGATCCGGCGCGCATGCGCGGCCTGTGCAAGCGTTGCCACGACAGCAAGACCGCGAGAACGAAACCTTCAGGCTTCAACGGTCGAAGCCTTCGCTGATTCATCTCATCTGCTGCGCGCATGCGGTACGTCGAGCCAAGCCGACGACGTCCGGCGCGCGCCGCAAGCGTGAGGCGAAGCGGAAAACAAAAAGCGATCAAGTCTTTTTCAATTCGGTTCGCCGCTCGGCGCGAAGACGAACGCGCGGTATTGGAAAACGTTGGAAAATCAACGAAAACAAACCATCGAAACACCCACGGGGGTACCCCTAACGGTTTGAGTGGCGGAACCGCCGGAGAGCTGTCTCCGAGGTGCGGAGGGTTCAAAAGTTTCAGAGGGGGGCGGGCGAAAGGCCCGGCCGCCGACAGCGAAGGAACGGCGCGAGGCCGTCCGACGATGGAGGAGCCATGCCAAGAGGAGGAAAACGCGTCAGATCCGGTCCAATGCCGGATCCGTCGAGCGGTGCGAGCGAACGCAGGGGATACACCCTGCGCAGTCTGCCGAACACGGAATACAAGGGCCGGCCGCCGAAGTTTCCGCTGCCGCCTTACGTGATCCGCTATTTCGACAAGGACTCGCAGGAATGGATCGAGGACAGGGCCGGTTCGGAATCGTGGAATGACCGGGAGGCCGAACTGTGGAAACAGTTGTGGCGTCTGCCGCAGGCGCGCGCGTGGAAACAGCCGCAGCTTCGGTATCTGCATTACCAGATCGCATCATATGTCCGCGAATGCGTGGTGTGCGAGAGCCCGTCGGCCAAGGCGGCTGACGTGGCTGTGAAGATCAGGCTCGAGGACCGGATAGGCCTGTCCGAGGCTGGATTGCAGGCGCTCGGCTGGAAGATCTCCGAGGACAACGTCGACATGGCCGCCCACGAGGTGCCCGCCACGGACGCGGAGGCCGCGGAGAGCGGCATGGACACCAAGATCGTCCAGTTCCCACGCCGTTTGAGGGCGTGACATGGCCGACGATTGGATCATCGACTTCCCGACCCTCGCCGACCTGCAGGACGCCTGGGTTCGGCGTCACGTGCGCCAGCCCGACGGCATCCTTCGCGGCAAGCCCTTCTGCTGGTCGGACTGGCAGTTCTGGTATGCGGCGCACAGGTGGCGTGTGCGCGAGGACGCGGAGTTCGTCCCGCCCGAGGAGGTCACGGTCGATAATCCGCTGGTCCTCAACCAGGCTTTCCAATATCGTCTGACGGGCTGTATCGGCCCGCAGAAGACAGGCAAGGGGCCGACCGAGGCCTCATGCGCCATCCTCGAAGCCTGCGGTCCGGTCGTGTTCGCCGGTTGGGCGAAGCCCGGCGACGTGTACCGCTGCTCCGACAACGGCTGCCCTTGCGGATGGGTCTACCATTACAATCCGGGCGAGCCGAAGGGCATGCGTCACCCGTCGCCGCTCATCCAGCTGACCGCGAACTCCGAGGACCAGGTGCGCAACGCCTACCGGCCATTGGTCGCCATGATCCGGCTTGGACCATTGAAGCAGCTGCTCAAGGTGCGCGAGGGGTTCATCCGCATCCTGCGTCCTGGAATCAATCTGGACGATGACGATCTCGATCTCGACCGCATCGACGTGGTGACCGCATCGGCCACCTCGCGTCTGGGCAATCCGATCTCTGATGCCGAGCAGGACGAGGCCGGCCTGTACACGAAGTCCAACGGCATGCTCGACGTGGCCGACACCCAACGCCGCGGCGCCGCCGGCATGGGCGGCAGAACGCACTTCTGGACCAACGCTTATGACCCCGGCGAGAACAGTTACGCGCAGCAGCAGTTCGAATCGGCCAGCAAGGACGTGTGGATCTTCTACCGCAACCCCGACCTGAACCCCGACCTTCGACACAAGGACGGCACACCATACAGCTTCAACAACCGGCGCGAACGCCGCAAGATCCTCGAATGGGTCTACGCCGGAAGCCCGTGGGTGCCTTTGGACTCCGTCGAAGCGGAGGCCGAGGCGCTCATGGAGAAGGATCCCGCACAGGCGGAACGCTTCTTCGGCAACCGAATGGTGCAGGGCGGCGGCGCATGGCTCGAGGATGGACTCTGGGAGAGCTGCTATGCAGGAACATGAGCTTTGGCTTGAGAACCCGCCGAAAGGCACCGAGGTGTGTCTCGGCTTCGACGGCTCCGAGAACGACGACTGGACATGCATCAAGGCCGAGACGCGCGAGGGTTTCATCTTCACGCCACGGTACGGCGAGGATCGCCGTCCGACGATTTGGAATCCGAAGACATGGGGCGGCCGCATCCCGCGCAGCGAGGTCAACGCCGCCATGGACGAGCTCAACGACCGATACAAGGTTATCCGCGCCTACTGTGACCCCGGTTTCCGCGACGAGGTGTCGTGGGAATCGCAGATCGAGGCGTGGGACACGAGATACGGCCCAAAGAAGTTCATTCCCTGGGCGATGAGCGGCTCCAGCCGCATCACCGCCGTATGGGAGGCATTGAAACGCTTCGAATCCGACCTGCAGCATCACGCGATCACACAGGACGGGTGTCCGATCACCATCACGCACATGCGCAACGCAAGACGCTTCGCCAAATCCGGTGAACGCTACGGGTTGGGCAAGCCGAAGCAGACGCGGAAGATTGATGCGGCGGTGACGTGCGTGCTGGCGCATGAGGCGTCATGCGACGCGCGTGCCGCCGGCTGGGGCAGGAAACGCAAGGCGTACTTGCTGACTGGTTCTACTACTAGGGGGTTCTAAATGATTCGTACCGCCGATGACGTGAATCGCATGGCGAATCTTCTCGCCCTGAAGATCGAGAACCGTCGGCCGGACATCAGGAAGCACACGGATTACGTGCGCGGCAAGCGCGGCACCCTGAAATTCGCATCCGACGAATTCAAACGCTACATGGCGGACCGGTTCTCAGGTTTCGCCGACAACTGGTGCCTGCCGGTGGCGCAGGCGCCGGTCGAGCGCATCCATTTCAGAGGCTTTATCCCATACGACGACAGTGAGCTCGACTCGCATGTCATGCGCGTGTGGGAGCGGAATGACTGCGATCGCAAACTGCAGGAGACGGCTCTGATGATGACCACGACCGGACGTGCGTTTGGCCTGGTGACCTCGATGCCTGACGGCAGGGCGCGCATCAGCTTCGAACACCCCGACTCCGCAGCCGTCCATTACGACCCGCTCACTGGAGAGGTCGACGCCGGCCTCCTGGTCCGCTACGACGAGGAGCGCGAATTCGGCACGCTGCTGCTGCCGGATCTGGTGTTCGACGTGGTGCGCGTGCGCGCCGGCGGCGATGACGAGCTCAACCGTCTGCCGCCCGGCGTTGAGGGTTGGCGGTTCGTTCCGGATTCGGCGCGCGCGAACCCGCTCGGACGAGTGCCATTGGTCGAATTCCGCAATCAGATGCTCCTGGACGACCTGCCGATCAGTGATGTGGAGCAGGTCGAATCGATGCAGGACGCCGTCAACGTCTGCTGGGCATACACCTTGAATGCTTTGGATTTCGCGTCCATGCCCGCCAGGGTCATTCTCGGCGGCGATTCGCTGTCCGAGCCGGTGTTCGACAAGGCAACCGGCGAGCAGGTCGGCGAGCGTCCCGTGAACCTCGACAAGCAGGTCATGGAGCGCATCATGCAGATCACCGGCGACAACGTGTCGATCGGCGAATGGACCGCCAGCAACCTGCAGGCTTTCCTGCCGATCATCCAAAAAGCCGTCGAGCACATCGCGGCAGAGACCCGCACTCCTGGCCATTATCTGCTGACGAACGCCGAGGTGCCGGCCACCGGCTACGAGGTCGCCGAAGCCGGCCTCGTGTCGAAGACATTGGAGCGCATCAGCTTCATGCGTCAGCCGGTGCGCGAATTGTGCGAGATGGCCATGATGCTCGAGGACGATGAGGAATCAGCCCGCATCCTCGAGGATGCAAAAGTCGTGTTCGCCACACCGCAATACCGGTCCGAGGCCCTCATGGCCGACGCGATGCTCAAATACAAGCAGCTCGGCTATCCATTGCAGTGGATCGCCGAGCAGATGGGCCAGAGCCCGGAGGACATCAAACGCATCATGCGCATGGTGGACGACGAGAATCACGATCCGGAGATGGCGGAGATAGCCCGCAGCCTGCAGGTCGGAGGTGCATCTGATGACGGTGACGCTGGAGAGCCTGTCGGACAGCCGCAACACACTGGCCCGACTCTGCCTGCTGGCCGTGAGGGCGGCGGACAAAACGTGGAAGGGCGTGGATCCGAGGCGGGTGCGTGACAGCTGGAATCGGACAAACGCCGATTTCCTTACGCTCTTCGCCACACTGCAGACCCGCGCCGCGAGCGATGCGATGGACTCGTCCACGTTGATGCTCGCCGAACAGGGCGACTACGTGCGCCCTGACGGTATTGCGAATCCCCTCGCCTTCGGGACGGGTTTCGCACCGAGCGGCATCGACCTCGAATCATATTTCGATATCCCGGTGACGCGCACTTTGTCGGCCATCAAGTCAGGCATGAGCGAATCCGATGCCATGATGGCAGGTCGTGCTACGCTTCGCCAGATGGCCATGCAGGCCATCGAGGACACGTCAATCAGCGCGATGGGCGTCAGCATCACCCAGCGTTCCGGCGTCGGCTACGTGCGCGTCGAATCACCCGACTGTTGCCCACGATGCGCCATCCTCGCCGGAAAATACTTCCGGCACAACAACGACTTCCTTCGTCATCCGAAATGCCACGGTCGCACCATCCCCTGCAAAGGCAAGGAAAAGGCCGAGAAACAAGGCTGGATCACATCGCCGATGGACCGCTTCAACGGCATGAGCGAAGATGAGCAGGACAAGGTCTTCGGACATGCCGACGCGCAAGCCATCAGGGACGGCGCCGACATCTACCAGGTCGTCAACGCGCATCGAGGCATGCGGCCAATCGGACGCGGCAACATCCACATGACCACATCCGAAGGCACCAGCCGCTACGGATGGAGCCGCATGATCCGCAAATACGAATACGGCCAACGCCAGAGGCGCAGGCTCACGCCGGAAGGCATCTACAGCTTCAACCTCCCTCGCGAGCAGACCATCGAACTTCTGAAGCGCGAGGGCTACATCCTGCCCGACAAATGGCGCGAGCAGGTGCCGGAGCTTCGCCGCAGCCAATGGCTGCACGACAACGGATACCGTCAGGGACGGCATGAGGACCTGACCGAGGCGCAGAAGCGTCTGCTCAATGCGCGGCTCCGCTACGAGGCCGCATTGGACGGCCACAATCCCTATCGGCCAGGCAGTCCGGTCACGCCGGATGTGCTGGCGAAGGCCGAGAACTCGTATCGTCGCTGGCTTTCCAGCAACGGCGAAAAATACATCCAGTAAAAGGAAGGAAACATCATCATGTCCGATGGACAGCAGCAGGATCCGAACACCGGCGATCCGGGCGCGCAGGAGCCGCACGTCGACTGGCACGACAAGTTCCTCGGCCAGAAGAAGGTCAACACCGACCTCGAGGCGAAGCTCAAGGCCGCCTACGAGAAGGCCGACCGCGTGGACGACCTGGAGAAGCAGGTCGCAGAATGGGAGCAGCGTGGCAAGGAATTCGACGCCGCGCAGGCCACCATCGCCGGACTGCAGAAGCAGGTGCTCCAGGCCAACGTCACCGCCGCAGCGACCGGCAAGCTCATCAATCCGGGCGACGCATTGAAACTCATAGACTTCTCCGACCTGACCGCGGACGATCAGGGAGGATACGACCAGCAGGCGATCGGCGAGAAGATCGATGCCCTGGTCTCGGCACACCCGTATCTCGCGCAAGGCGGGAACAAGGCTGGTCTGACGGGAATCATCCCACCGTCAGGCGCCCGTGATGGCGATCATCAGGCGGGACAGCTTACCAGGGACGATCTGAAGAACATGACCCCGAAGCAGATCGAGGAGGCGCGCCGCAAGGGCCGTCTGGATGACCTGCTCGCAGGCCGCAGCAAGTAAGGAGGCCACCAGCAATGGCAATCACCAATTTCATCCCCGAGGTATGGTCCGCCGCCATCCTCGAAGCCCTGCGCGCGAAGCTCGTCTTCCCGAGCCTGTGCAACCGCGATTACGAGGGCGACATCCGTGAGGCCGGCGATACCGTGCACATCACCGGATACGACGACGTGACCGTGCGCAAGTACGTCCGCGGCCAGGCGATCACCGTCGACGATGTCAATGACAAGGAAGCAGCCGTTCTTGAAATCAATCAGTCCGACTATTTCGCCTTCAAGGTCAACGACCTCGACAAGGCTCAGGCCAAGGCGGACATGACTGGAAAGTTCACCAATTCCGCCGCCTACAACATGATGAAGAACGTGGAGAACTACATCTCCAATCTCATGGACACTGCCGTCAGCACGCCGGCGAAGACCGTGGACGTCGGCACCCCCGCCGACGCGTATCTCGCCGTCGTGGAAGCCGGACGGAAGCTTGATGTTCAAGACGTGCCCGACGAGGGACGCTGGCTCGTCGTCAGCCCCGACTTCTACGCGCTCCTGCTGCAGGACTCCCGCTTCATCGAAGGCACCGAAGCAGGCCATAATACGCTGCTCAACGGCGTGGTCGGCCAGGTGCGCGGCTTCACCGTAGTGAAGTCCAACAATGTGCCGCACAAGTCCGCCAGCCCGGACACACAGTCCATCCTCGCAGGCACGAACGCCGCCGTGACCTTCGCACAGCAGGTCAGCAACGTCGAGGCTATGCGCATGCAGACCGACTTCGCCGACATGGTCCGCGGCCTCGACCTGTACGGAGCCAAGGTCATCCGCCCCGAGTGCCTGACCAAGATTACCCTGAACCTCTCCACCACCACCGGTCGTTCCCTGCAGGATGCGCAGACCCCTGTCGTGAGCGGTACCACCGCAGACAGCGACGGTGAAGAGGATGCTGCTGCAGGCAAGAAGAGCGGCAAGTAGTCGAGTCCGATGATCGGAGGCTGAAATGACCGCACTGGCCACCTTGGACGACCTGAAACATAACGGCATCGAAGTGACCGATGAGCAGACGGCAACCAGTCTGCTCGACTCGGTCTCCGAAGCCGTCCGCTCGGCCGCCGGCTGTCCGATCACCCTCGGCGAATGGACCGTCGACATCCCCGGAGAACAGTCCAGGAAACTCGACCTGCCATGCAGGGCCGTCAGAAGCGTTTCCAAGGTGCTCATCGACGGCAAGACCGTCGACGACTGGCGGCTCCTCGGATCCGCACTCTACCGCGAAGAGCCGTGGAGCCCCTTCGGACGCATCCCGTCGGTCGTGACAGTCACCTTCACGGGTGGCTGGAATCCGATACCCGCCGATATCGTCAGACTGGTCTGCTCGTACGTCGCAGCCGGACTCCACCAGCTCGAGGACGGAGGCCCCGGCGCCCACGCCGGCGTCAGCTACGAACGTGTCGACGACGCACAGGTCGGATACGCGCAAGGCGATGCCGCCCAAATCGACGTGACCGAACTGCCGGAAGCGACCAAGCGCAGCCTGCGCAACCGCTTCGGCGCGAACGTCTCTTCGATAGGGGTGTTCCGATGAGAATCAGCGCATCATTCCTCTCCAAGGCCCGCCGTGACGCGGAAGGCCTCATGACCGACCAGTGCACGGTAACCCGCCCAGGCGAGTCCACCACGGATCCGGACACGGGACTGCCGAACACCGGCACGGAGCAGGTGTATGAGGGCAAGTGCAAGGTGCAGACCTCTGGTGGCCTTGCGTCCGAGAACGTGGAAGGCAGCGCGGCTCAGGCGATGGGCGCCGTCTCATTGGTCTGGTCGCTGTGCATCCACTTCCCGTTCGGGACCAGCCTGCGCAACGGCGATCTTGTCACGGTCACGAAGTCGGCGAATCCGGAACTGGTGGGCCGTCGCTATCGCATGATTTCCCCCCAATCGGAGAAGTCGTGGGCGACGGCCTGCCGCTGGAACGTGAAGGAGGACGCATGAGCGTCACAAGCCTGTTCGACGCGTCCGAGCTGACCGCCTTCGCCGACAAGCTGCTCTCCAAAGGAGTCGCCCGCCGCGCGGCCATCACCATGGTCGTGAAGAAAGGTGCGCAGAACGTCAAAAACGACATTCGCGAAGACCTCTCCGGCTCAGGCAACAAGGCATTTCGACGCATCCCCATCACCTACGAGGTGAAGGAAGCGCCGGGACGCATCACAGCCGAGATCGGCCCGTCGAAGGGCGGCGCCGGCAGCCTCGCCAACATCGCGTTCTTCGGAACCGCTAAAGGTGGTGGAACGCACCGGTTCTACGAGCATGGCGAGGAAGAGCTTCCGAAGCTCGCGGAATATGTGGCTCGTGCCGCAGTGGAGGGATTCTAGTGCAGTCGATAATGACCTTGTCGAACACGATTCTCGACCATGTGCCGAAACCGGCTGAAGGTTGGAAGGTGTACCGGCAGACCGCGCCGAAACCGACCGACAAGCCACCGTGGATTATCGAGACCGTCACCACGAACGGCCACATAGTCGGGGAGACGCAACACGTGCATTGCGGCATCGGCACTCTGCTGGTGCGCATTGTGAGCACCACCACCGATTCCGTCAACGTGCTGGCCGATGACCTCATGATTCCAGCCTTGGCCGGCAAACGGTTCGTCGCGCAGGGCTTCGACACCGGATGTCTGACCCTGTTCTCCGATTCCGGCGCATATGCGGCCGGACTCACCGCAGAGGACACGAGCCTGCTCTATCAGGTGCGCCTATTGACTTTCAAATTCAACTGGTCACGCATGTGACCCAATATTTATAAGGAGGAGTCATGGTTTTGACTCTTGGAACTGAAGTTCCTTCCACACCGGCGGACGGTCTGGTCAACACGATCTGGGTGCCGTCCATCGCGAACATTCAGAAGCCGACCGCCGATGAGATCAACGCCGGAACCGACCTGTCCAATTACGTCACGCTTGGTGGATGGTCATGCTCGCCGTCGCAGGATTCCATTTCAGACCAGCGTGAGAACAGTGCGCAGGATTACGAGAATCCCGGACGCAAGAAGATCAGCGGCTCGAGCATCGAGGTCATCGACAATACGAACACGGAGCACTCCGCGCAGAACGTAGCCATGGAGACGCTTGACGAGGGTACGGAAGGATACTTCGTGCGCCGCTATGGCAAGAAGACGGATGAGACCTTTGTCGCCGGCGACATTGTGAACGTGTACGCGGTCCGTGTTGGCATGAGTGCCAAGGTGGCGATCGCCGCGAACAGCGTGCTGCGCAGTAAGGTCAATTTCTCCGTCCGCGCTCCAGGCTGGGCGGAGAACGTGAAGGTCGCCTGATTGATTCTTCCCGCATCGGACTTTCGTCCCTTTCGCCGGTGCGGGACCCTCTTTTTTCTTTTCCGGCAAAGGAACATGAATATTAGAGCGAAGGAACAACAATGCTTAAAGTCACCAGGCGCACGCGCGAGGTCGATATCATCCTCAACCAGCAGACCGCCGAGGACATCGCCAGATTGGGTGATGCGCTGGCCGAGGAGACCACGCGCGAACAAATCACGGAGGCTGGGACGAACCGGCAGGCGAAGGCCACCGCGCGGCGCATCGAAGAGCTGCGCGAACAGGCGGATGCGGAGACATTGAAGCTCACGTTGCGGGCATTGCCGGTAAGCAAGTGGGCGCAGGCATTGGCCGCGCACCGCAATGACAACGGCACGAACGACATGTTCGGCACCGCCGCCGCGGCATTGCCGCTCATGCTTGATTCCGCGACCATCGGCGGCAAGCCGGTGTCCGACGAGGACAAGACCGAACAGGCGTGGCGCAGTCTGTTCGACGAACTCACCGATGGCCAGTTCACGCCGATCTGGCAGGCCATCGCCGAACTGAACGGCACCGCAGCGGACCCAAAAGCGGCATTCGACCTCGCCTCGCAGGTTCTCCGCAACTAGTCGAGGACCTTAAGATCTGCCGCCAGCTCGGCATCAGCTATAAGCGTTTCATGGGCTGGCGCGCGAGTAAGGGCGATGAGGTCGAATGGGATGAGACGGAACGCAATTGGATGCGCTCGTTGGCGGAATACGAACGGTCATTATGCCCACTATGCGGTTTGCCGCGCACGATCTGCCAAGACCCGAAGAGCGAACTTACATTGCATGCCGAAACCAGCGTCTGCTGGGCCACTGCGCACATGCAGCAGGCCATGAAACAGTGGACGGAGGCCAACGGCAGGGACAATCCGGCCGCGAACGCCTTGGTGGCGCATTTGACCTGACATTTTGGAGGATGCTTTGGCGGAGAACAAGAACATCGTCATCCGATTGATGGCAGACACAGCCTCCTATGAGGCGGCGATGACACGCGCCGGAAGCACCGCGAGAACGGTTGCTTCGGGCATGGAGAACACCGGCCGCAAGTCCGCGCTTATCGCCAGCGGCATGACCGCAGCAGGTTTGGCCGTGGCCGCGTTCGGCGTGGCTGCAGTCAAGATGGCCGCAGACTTCGACCAGCAGATGAGCACCGTCCAGGCGAACACCGGCGCGACCAGCGCACAAATGGACCAGCTGCGTGCCGCCGCCATCGAAGCCGGAGCTTCCACGGTTTATTCCGCTTCGGATTCCGCCGACGCGATCAATGATCTCGGCAAGGCCGGCATGAGCGTCACGGACATCCTCACAGGCGGATTGACCGGAGCGTTGAATCTGGCCGCCTCGGACGGCATGGCGGTAGGCGATGCCGCCGAATACATGGCCAACGCGCTCTCCATGTTCCACTTGAAGGGCTCACAGGCTTCTCAGGTCGCCGACACGCTCGCGGCCGGCGCGGGCAAGGCGGTCGGCAACGTGTCCGATTTCGGCGAAGCGCTGAACAACTGCGGCGCCCAGGCCAACAGCTTCGGCATGAACATCCAGGAGACCACCGGCGTGCTCGCCCTGTTCGCCCAGAACGGCACCATCGGCGCCGAAGCCGGCACCCAGTTGAACAGCATGCTGATGAAACTGGCCGCACCGAGCACCGAAGCGTCCAACACGATGAAGGAACTCGGCATCAGCGCCTACGACGCTCAAGGCCATTTCGTCGGCATGGCGAAGTTCGCCGGGCAACTGCAGAAGGCCGAAAAAGGCTTGACCGACGAGCAGCGCAACCAGGCTAACGCGACCATCTTCGGCAGCTATGCCATCAAGGCTGCGAATTATCTTTACGAGGCGGGCGAGTCCGGTGTCAACAAGTGGACGAAGGCCGTATCCGAAAGCGGTTACGCCGCTGATCAGGCGGCTGCGAAGAACAACAATCTCAAAGGTGATCTGGAGAATCTAAGTGGCTCCATGGAATCCTTGATGATTTCCGTCGGCGAGGGCGCTCAAGGCCCGTTACGCAAGATGGTCCAAGGGTTGGATACGCTGGTTGACGCGTTCGCCGGTTTGCCGTCAGGCGTGCAGCAGACGCTCGTGGTCATGGCATCATTGGCCGGCGTGTTCGGCGCGGTGCACAAGGCCGCAGGCAATCTCAACGGCAGTACAAGCACCATGGCCAACAACATCGGCCTGGCCATCGACCCGATCCAGCGCGTCAAGACCGCTCTCAGCTCCGCCAAGACCGCGTTCGAAATGTTCCGCGCGAGCGGCATGAGCGCGCAGGAGCAATTGGAGACGTTCGGCACGAGCGCCGGCCGCGCCGAATTGAAGACCGCGGGATTCAAGACGGTCGGCAGCAGCGTCATGAGCCTGCTCGGCGGACCGTGGGGCATCGCCCTCACCGTCGCCGGAGTGGCGCTCACCAGGTTCATAGAGCGTCAGCAGAAGGCCAAGGAGGCCACCGAACAGCTCCAGTCCACCCTCGAATCCGGCGGCGACATCAGCTCCACCATCGCCGACTCGTATCAGAAGATGAATTTCGCCGGCGCGAGCATGACCCACTGGATGTCCGAAGCGAAGGTCAGCCTGACCGACATGACCAGCGCCGCCATGGGCAACAAAACCGCGACCGACAAGGTGAACGCCGCCCTGAAGGAATACGGCAGGCAGGGCCATTCGCAGCTCGCCGTAGCCCAGAAGATGCGCGACAGCATCAAGGACGAGGCCAAGGCATACGCCGAAGCCAAAGAGCAGGCCGGCCAGAAGGCGAAGGCTTCGAAGAACGCCGTGGACGCCGACGGTAAATCCGCCAGCGCGGCGAAGCAGGCGGCCAACGCGAACAAGGAGCTCGGCAATTCGGCATCGGATGCGAGCAGCCAGATCGACGATCTGGTCAAAAGCCTTTTCGGTCTGGAGTCAGGCAATCTGACCGCCGACCAGGCGGTGGACCAACTAAACCAGAAGATCGGCGAGCTGACCGACACTTGCAAGGACAACGGCACCGTCTTCAACGCCAATGGCGACCTCTTGGATCGCTTTTCCGAGAAGGGCACCAAGACCAAGCAGGCTTTGGAGGACATTGCCAGCAGTGCCCAGAACGCTGCGGAGAAGATTCTTAAGCAGGGTGAGAGCACCGGTTTTAGCAGCGGTGAGATCGAACGTGCGAACGGCGTGCTGCAGGATGCACGTGACGCGATCATCAGGCAGGCCGAAGCCTCGGGTATGAGCGAACAGGCCGCCAACGCTTTGGCGGATCGGTGGGGTCTGAGTTCTGACAGCATCAAGGCTTCCATCGACAACATCAAGAAGACCGCCGACAACAACAAGGCGAAGCTTGACGTTGACGATTCCAAGGCCAAGTCGAAGACCAAAGGCGCGGAAACCAACCTTGACAAATTCAATAAGAAGATAGCGAAGGCCAAGCTCGACGCCGACGACAAGAAGGCCACGGCCAGCGCCAAGAAGGCGCAGAAGATGATGGACGACTTCAACAGGAAGCACGTCAAGGCCACCATCGACGCGACCGACAAGGCATCCAAGAAGGCGAACACCGCTTCCAAGAACATCGGAAAGCTCAACGGAAAGAAAGCCACAGCCAGACTCGACGCGAAGGACAACGCCTCGCCGAAGGTAGACAAGGCCAACGCGAAGAAACTGTCAAACAAGCGCAACACCTTGGACTCCACCGACAGGGCAACGCCGAAGACGAACGCCGCGAACGCGAAGAGGCTCAACAACAAGAAAAACACCCTCGATTCGACCGACAAGGCCGGACCGAAGGTAGACGCCGTCAACCGCAAGAAGCTGAACGACAAGAAGAGCACCGCATCGGTCAACGACCAGGCGACTCCGGTGCTCCGCTCCATCAACAACTTCAAGATCGCGGACAAGAGCTTCACCGTCGTGGAGAAGACGAAGAAGGAGGGTGGCTACACCGGTGGAATGTTCACTGATGGCCACTTCCAGAAATTCGCAGGCGGCGGCATGTTCTCCGGCTACGTGGACCCCGCGTGGGCGCCCGGCAATTCGCTCAGCGACAGTGTGTACTTGCTCAACGCCCGCCTCGCCGCGGGGGAGTACACGCACAATGCTGCGGCCACGGCCTATTACGGCGTGGAGAACATGCGCCTGTTGAACGAGCGGAAGATTCCACGCGAAGTGTTTGCCACAGCCAATCAGATGACAGGCAATCAGGTCAGCATACAGGTTGATACCGCTTCCGTGGTGGCGGCGATAACCAGCCTGCACAACGATCTTGGCGCGATCATCAGCGCCGCGTCCGATGATTCGACGGTCGGCGACCGTGACTTGGGGAGGTTGATCCGCAAATATGCGCGAGCTTAAATACACGTCGCATGATGGCACGGTCATCGACCTCAACACCGATGACCTGTGGGTGGCTGACCTGCAGGAAATGCGCGGATACGCATGGACGTACACGCTGGCCACTCGCGGCATCAAATCGGTGAGCAGAAACGCTTCGACGGCGAAAATGACCGTCCGCACCACGGATCCGTCAAGATTGGACATGGTGCAGACGGCTTTCGACTCGGACGTGCAGGCAGTCCGGCCTGGCACGTTGACGGTCGATGGCGAATGGACGCAACAAGCTTATGTCGTCGGTTCTTCGCTCGGTCTCGTGCCATGGCCGGAATACGCGCAGACTGATTACACGGTCGTATTGTGCGATGGCGTCTGGCGTCGCGCGCTGCCGGTGCAGCATTTCTTTCCGATGACGGCAGGCGCCGGTTCGCAGATTGACCTTCCGCTGGACTTGCCGACCGATTTGGCTCCGTCGAGAATCGCTTTGACGGTGCATAATCCGACCGGCAAGGCCGCTGAGTTCACTGCGGTCATTTTCGGCCCTTGCGTCAACCCGTCTTTCCAGATTGGCGGCAACACTTACTCGGTTGACGTGACAGTGCCGGAAGGCGGTCATATGTCACTGTCGGCCACCGGATTGCGGAAGACGATAACGGTGACAGCTGAAAACGGCGACGTTTCGGATGTTTTTGACAAGGGCGTTCGCGGCAACGGCAGTGGAAGCGGCTCATATGTTTTCGAGCCGATACCGGCCGGAGATTCGCTGTTGACGGTTTCCGGCAATTATGGCATCGATTTGACCATGTTTGACGTTTCTGGAGGTGTGCCTTGGCTGACGTTATCCTCGCCGACGGCAATCTAACGCCACATGCGAGCGTATCGCAGGCGACGCTGGACTGGGCTTGCGGCACGGACGAAAACGATTTCGAGCTGACCATCGAAGATCCGTCTGCGCCGGAAATTGAACGTGGCTGGTATTTCTGGATTGACGGCAGTGACGTGGGCGGCCGGATCGTCGACCGTCGTGTGGCTGTTTCCGGTGGCGTGTCCACGACCACGTGGATCGGCCAATCGTGGACTGGCATGTTGGCGGCGAAGATATTGCAGCCGGACGCGAATCAGGATTACCTGACCGTCTCCGGCAAGCTGCCTGACATCCTCAAAAACCTTTTGAAGCGCATCGGTTTGGATTCGGTGTTCACTGTCGATTCCTCCGATGCTTCCACTTTGTCGAATTGGATGTTCCAGAATCCACGTTATGTGGACGCCTACACCGGCTTGCGCACATTGCTTGCATCATGTGGCCGCAGGCTTGATTTCAAAACGTCCGGCAATAAGATCCTGCTTGGTATCGTGCCGGTGCAGACCATCACGAACACGATCGATTCCGACTTGGTGGATTTCAAGGCCGAGACCAACCGTCGCGCGGTGAATCATCTCATCGGCCTTGGCTCGCAGGAGCTCAAGAACCGTCTGGTGGTTAATTATTTCGCGGATGCAACCGGCGTGGTGAGTCAGACGCAGACGCTCGTTGGCGCCGATGAGGTATGCGCCACATACGACTATTCCAACGCGGATTTGTCCACGCTGCAATCCGAGACGAAGAAGCATTTGCAGGAATTGCAGACCGGTGGGTCGGTCGAGGTGACGTTGTCCGATGAGGTCGGAGACGGTCTGCGTGTGGATGACAAGATTGTTGCGACGGATCAGACTTCCGGCGTCAACGTCACCGCCGTGGTGACGAAACGGATCGTGAAAATCGATTCCGGGATTTTGACTTCGACTTTCGAGGTCGGACTGCCGGTGCAGTCGGCGAACGCTAACTATTCCGGTTCTTCCTCTTCGTCTTCCGGTGGTTCGGCTGGCGGTGGCGTGTCTTTGACGGCTGGCCGTGGCCTGTCGATTTCAGGCGGCACGATCAACGCGGAGGTCGCTTCCGAGGATTTGGATTCCGTCAGGCAGGTCGCCGAGTCTGCGAACAGGACGGCTTCCGGTTTCGCGGCGCAGATCGGCAAGGCGAATCAGACCGCCGAGGATGCGAAGAACGTCGCCGATACGGCCAAGACCGTGGCCGACAGTGCCAAGTCGGGCATGATGACCGATGGCGAACGGTCGAAGCTCGCTTCGGTCGAACGGGGCGCGAACGCCTACACTCTGCCGGAGGCGTCCACGGACGTGTTGGGTGGCGTGAGGGTGGATGGTTCCTCGATCGTGAGCGTTGACGGTGTCATCAGCGCGCATGTCGGCGACGGCGGTTCCGGGCGGATCGTGTTTCCGATCGGATACGTGGTCCAGAACACGACTGGTGTTGACCCTTCCGTGGATTTCGGCGGCACGTGGAGGCAGTTGCCTTCGCTTGGCTGTTTTACGTTTGAAAGGATAGGCTAGTGAAATCTGACGGTTACTCGAAGTACGTGTGCGACAAGTGCGGCAAGACCGCTTATGTCGCAGCTGGCGATACGGAGGCGCGGGAATGGTTCACCGTGCGCCGCTATTCGGCTGGCAAGGCAACCCGCATCGCGGATGATGTGGCGCCCGACATCTACGAACTGTGTTCCCAATGCAATGCGTCTTTCATGACGTTCATGCAGGAGAATGATGAAGCGTTTGAAGCATGGTTGAAGGAGGTTGAACAGTGACCATCGAACTGGTTGACGGCAAGGCCGGAGTTGCACACATCTCAAGCGAGGACAAGGCGATCATCCATCAGGCCAAGTTCTCGAAGTCTGACGTGGTGTTCGACTGGGGCGACGCGTTCAAATGCTCGATGAGTTCGTCCAACAGGGCGACGATCGGCACCGGCTGCGCGTCGATCCAGGGTTTGGACTGGCATATCACGGCGGCGGAATCGGTGACGATCTCCAACGGGTCGCAGGGCATGAAACGCAACGACATCATCTGCGCACACTACCATCGAGATTCCAAGACCGGTAATGAGAATGTGGAATTGACCGTGTTGAAGGGTTCGCCGAATGCGACTGCCGCCGCTGACCCGGCAATTCCGTCGGGGAAGATATTGTCCGGCGTGGTTGACGCATACATGCCTCTCTGGCGTATCCCGCTTGACGGCATCACGGTCGGCACGCCGGTGCGCCTGTTCACGCCGAGGGGGGCTTTGTGGGATTCCGTAACCCCGATCCATTTCACGAAAGTGACCACCGACCCGGAATTCACAATCAGCGGATGCGTCGTCAATGGCTTGGCGACCATCTACTGCCGGTGGATCAACAAAGGCCAATTCCAGAAGAAGGCGTGGGATGGTGTGCTTTTGGCAAGCATGGATGTGCGGGCCGTAATGGAAGGTTTCGGCGTGTTCGTGGACAGTCAGCAGGGCAGTCAAATGCAGAATCGGCTGCTTTATGTGGTCGGCAGCAGCGTGTATTTCCGTCCCGCGTATGATGCGACCATTCCCGCAAACACATGGCATGCCGGCAGCATATCGTTTCCAGTTGCGACGGTTTAGGCAACGATATAGGTCATCGTCGTGGTAAAAAAGCCGCCGTTCTGGCTACCGCCGTAAGGCGATAAGCGTCTGCGGTTGCGGAATTCCAATTATGCATATTCCACATCGCATGGTTGCTGGCTGGCGGCCTAGACGAATTCCACGCCATCGGGCACCGGAATGGTCTTCGAGAAGCATTGGACGATATCGGACGAAGCCACTCCTCCGATAAGCGTCACCGACCCGTCAGCGTTCCACCTCGCCTGTTTGCCATACGCGGCGCCAGCCACGTTCGCGACGCAACCAAGACCGACCGTTTTGGAGGGCTTCACGCCCGCTTCGAACAGCCAGACACGGTAATCGCCGATGGTCACGGTGCTTCGGAACGAAGACAGGTCCACGAAAATCAGACCGTCTTTGACCGTGATGGTGTTCGAAGCGCCATAAGCAGACGGAACGAACGATCCGGTATTCTGCCATTGCAGTTGGCATAACTGGGTTACGGAAAACTATCCTCATGGGATCGGATAGCAGAGCGAGCCGACGCAACCCTGATTGCTGCCAGCGGCTCCCATGTTCGCCACTCGGATAGTTCCGTTCGGATTGACGACGAGCATTCTCGCCGTCTGCCCGTTGGAGACGCACACCATCGCATTGACTTCGATTGGAGGGCGCAGTTCGGCGGGCAGCGTGTAATCGCATTGAACGGCATCCCAGCTGCCGCCGTTGCCGAACGTTCCAGCATATTTGACGAGCATCATCATGCCGGTGCGGATGACCGTGAAGCCCTTCGCGTTGTACAGGGTTACGGAATGCTATCAGCAGGTCAATATGAGTTTCTGCCATGCTTTCTGCATGTCCTTGAGGACGCTCAGATCAGGCTTGAGGTAATACCGTGCGGTGGTTTGGATGTCGGAATGTCCGAGCTGTCGCGCGACCACGCTGATGTCGGTTCCGGCCTTGATTGCCAATGTGCCGAACGTGTGGCGCAGGTTGCGTGGAGGCACGCAGGGGAGTTTCATGCGCTTGCACCAACTGCGGTAGTGGTTTGCCACTTGGTTCGCGTTCAGGTTGCCGACCAGTCGGCCGGTCTTCGTGCCGTGGCGTAGTTCCGCCAAGCGTTTGACAGCGAACCGTGGCAATGCGACGGTTCGTCGGCTCAGATCGGTCTTCGGTTCGGTGACTGTCTCATGGCCTGCCACCCACTGCACCGACCTTTTCACCGTGACGGTGCCGCGACGTAAATCCAAGTCGGCCCATTCCAGGCCGACCGACTCGCAGCGGCGCAATCCAGCGCATACGGACACCAATAGCCATGCTTCGAGCGGGTGCCCGTAGAAGCCTTTCAACAGTCTGCGTACTTCCGACGCGGACAGTACTTGCGGCTCGTAGTGGCGTAGGTGTGGCAGGCGTATCTCGCGTCTGGTCACGTCATTGTCGGCCAAACCGCGTTTGAATGCGAGTCGCAGTATCGCGCGGAACACCGCGTAGGCTTTGCGTGCCGCTCCAGGCTTGTCGAAGGAGTCCAACCATGATTCGATGTCCGCCACCGTGATTGAGTCGATGTCCTTTCCTCTCCATCGCGGGAGTATGTGACATGCGAGGGCGCTTTCGTAACCGACCTTGGTGCATTCGCGGAGTTTTACGCATGATGGTCTCCAAACGGTGTCTGCGAACGTGTCGAACAGCATTGGTTCCTTCCTGTTTTCCTGATTTAATCCCACACGTTGGCGTGTTGTCGTTGGTTGGTGGCGTGTGTGGGTTTTCTCATTGTTTTTGTATCCCTGTTTTAGGAGGTTGTTTTGACTCAGATCAAGTTTGATTTCGGCCATCCGAGTGCGGATGGTATCGCTGACTTGGCGGGTGAGACGGTTCATGTCGTTCCGACGAGCCGTTTCAACAGCGGCAAGCGCATCGTGGTGCGCGACTCGTTCGAGGTGAGACTGGACGAGCATGGCACAGCGACCGTTACGGTGCCGCCGACCGATAACACGTTCGCCTACGAGGTGACCGTCGGCGACAGCGCCGATTCCTGGCGGTTCATTCGCGTCGTGCAGGTGCCTGATTCGGCCAATGTGTTGGACTTCGCTGATTTGGTCGAAGTGGATTCTGACACGTTGACCCCCAGCCAGACCGGCAATCCGTTGGCCGACATCGATCAGTCCGATGTGGATTGGGCTGTGTCCGCGATCAATGCCTGAGTTTTTAGAGGAGGTTTGTTTTGGCTAACCCTGATAAGTTTTTGCGCCTGCGTGACTACGCCCGTTTGGAGCGTGCGCAGAAGAATGGTGCCGTGGACGGCACCAAGTTCGCCTACGACAGTGCGAAACACGTCGTGTCGAACGTCCGCGAGTATTTCGACGCGCATCGCGACGGGCGCACGTATGGCGTGCGTTTCCCGCTCTACTCGTTTTCCAATTCGCCGGACGGCGTGAAGGTCGGCGACAATGCCGGTCTGACCGTCGTGCCAAGCTCGAATTATCGTGCCGGACGTGACGATTACGCAGGATTGAGCGCGTTCCGCGTGTTCGACGCTAACGTGGCCGTGTCCGATGATGGCACGCCGATCGTGAAGGCCATCAAGGGCTTGGCTGGCAATTACGCGAAGGACGGGTCCAACGGCGACGTGTTCGTCATCACCACTCCCGGCTTCTACCGGTTCGAGTTCGACACGAACCATTGCACCATCTGGTATTCGGACACCCAGTACGACGGCTATTCGCCGATGCCGGGCGCGCTGCTGCCGGACGGTTCGCTCCGCCCGTGCATGGCGTACGCGAAATACCCGCTGTCCAATTACGGCGGCAAGGCCGCGTCCGTCTCGGGTCAGATTCCGGCCTCCATGAGCGAACAAGGCTCCGTGGCCGTACCCACCAGCAAAGGCAAGGGCTACAGCGGAAAGACTTCAGCCGACACGTTCTACATGCAGTTCATGCACATGCTCAAATACGCGGCCAAGGACATCGAACGCTACTTGGGCGGCGACTTCAACGGTTCCGCTCAGGTCAACGTCAGCAAGGCCGAAACCAACGTCACCCGCGCGCTGGTCAAGGCCACTGACGCGGCAAGCATCGACCTCGGCTCCTACGTGAGCGTCGGCACCGGCACCGACCGTGGAGACAATAAGACCGGCGCGGCGGCGGCATACCGCAAGGTCATTTCCAAGACCGTCGTGGACGCGGCAACCACCGCGATCAACGTGTCCGGCGCGGCCTTCACGACCACGACGGCCATGCATGTCACCCAAATGCCGTACCTGACCGGTTCGACGGACGGCGTGCTCGGCAACGACGGCATCCCCCGCGAGGACGTGTCCAAAACCCATCAGCCGATCAAGCTCCAGGGCATCGAACTGTTCGCCGGACTCTACGAGACCGAGGGCGACATCATCCTGAAGAACGTGAAGGATTCGGACACTTCCGGCCATACCGAAGTGTGGAAGGTGTTCGACACCACCAAGGCGAGCGGCACCGCCATCACCGCCGACTACGTGCATGTGGGCGACTATCCAGCCGTCAACGACAAGACCGACAACCAGTGGCAGTGGCAGACCGACTTCACCGAAAAGCACGGATTCCTGCTGCCCACCGGCGTCGGCGCGACAAGCACCAGCGGCCTGACCGACGCGCTTATCGTCAACCCGATCAGCGCTCCGGGACTGCACGAATTGCAGCGCGGTGGCTATCTCTGGGACGGCTCGCTCTGCGGGTTGTTCTGCGCGCCCGGCTGGAGCGGCCTCTCGCACGCGTGGTGGATCTACGGCGGTCGCCTATCCGTTCTTGGCCGCACGCACGCCTAGTGCGGGCGGTTGGGGGTGAGCGCCAGCGAGGGGGCGAAAGCCCCCTTATCACCCTCGTATGACTCTTGATAATATTTCAGGGATTCGTGACGGTTTCGCCGGGTTCCTCCTGCTCTTGCAGCGCGGTGGCAATCTCAGGGACGGCTCGCACTGCGGGTTGTTCAACGCGAACGGCAGGAACGACCTCTCGAACGCGTGGTGGAACTACGGCGGTCGCACATAAGGGTTAACCATTTTCCGTCACGACTACCCTCCGCTTTCGGGGATATGCGAGAGGGCAAGCCTCGGCCATGCCGAAAATCAAATCAAGCACGCGACCGGTAGGCCATAAGGCCGAACGCCGCCAACATTCCCCCTATAGCTTTCATGAAAACATATTGCAAACACAGTCGCATCACCGAACCAGCGTTCGTGCGCGACTGCATCGAAAAGTTCCTCAAAGGCAAACGCTCCCGCAGGGACGTGAACGACTTCCTCAGCCGCCATCCCGACTTGGATTCGCTTTCACGGCAGATAGCAGACGAGATAGGACACGGCCAATACGGGTTCGCGCCCATCCGCTACTTCCGCCGTGTGGAACCGATCTCAGGCAAGATACGCATCATCGGACGCGAAAGCATCCGCCATCAGATCTACGATTACGTCTGCGGAACCGCGTTGATGCCATTGTTCCGCGCGAAGGTCGGCAGATGGCAGACGGCGAGCATCCCCGGCAGGGGCATAGCCGACGCGCGTCGCGCGATCAAACAATGGGTGCGCGAACCATCCAGCAAAGCGTTCGTGAAACTGGACGTGCGCAAATGCTATCCAAGCATCAGCCGTGAAGTGTTGAAACGTCTGCTCTCGCGTGACGTGGGAGACAGGCGGCTACTGGATTTGACGTTCCACCTCATCGACCAATACGCGGGTGATGACGGACTGAACATCGGCTCCTATCTGAGCCAGTGGCTCGCCAACTACTATCTGAGCTACGCCTACCACTATTGCGAACGGCATCTTTCCAAGGAGCGCGTGAACCGCAGGACAGGCGAAACCACCACCAGACGGCTCGTCACGCACCTGCTGTTCTACATGGACGACATTCTCCTGGTCGGCAGATCGAAGCGTGACCTGACCATCGCCGTCAAACGCATACGCGACTACCTGCATGACACGCTCCGACTCGAAATCCATCCGACATGGAACGTCAAGCACGTCGGCGTGGAGCCAATCGACATGGTGGGCTTCACCTTCTACCCGGACCATACCGGCGTCAGGGCGGGTATCTTCCTGCGCGCACGCCGCTCATTCCGCCGATACGCGCGGAACCCTACGAGTCTTCGGCTCGCATACCGTTGCGCCAGCTACTACGGCTGGCTCAAAAACAGCGATTCCATCCAATACCGGCGTCGAAACAACGTCGATCAAATCGTCCGCCGCGCCGGAAACACCGTCGCGGCAAGCAGGAAGAAAGGATAACAGATGATTCAGAACGTCTCTTCCGCAACCCCGTTGGAAAAGGTGGACTACCATCTCCGCGATGACGGACTGGCCGACATCCGCATCCGCCGCAGCATCAGGACCGTCACCCATGACGCGACCGACAATCAGCCGGAATACGTGGAGTACACGGCGGTCGAATCCTATCAGATTTTGCCGCTCATGGAACAGGAGGCCCTCGAACAGGCGGATGTCCTGTTCGAGGGTGACGCCACCAGTTCCAAGCCGGTGCTCGACAGGGTGAGCGCACTGGAACAGGCAAGCCTGGACAACGCGCAACTGCTGGCCGACCTGATGGCGGGCGAGGACGGCGATACGACGGATTCCACCGATTCCGACACCGGCAAGACCGATGGCGGCGATGCCAACGACGGCGGCAAGAACATCGCCGACGATTCCGCCGACAACAAGGACAAGGAGTGAGAACAATGGTCAGATTCAATCATGCCGCAGCGGTCCGCATGTACACCCGTCTGGTCAAGGCCGGACGCAAGACGCTGGACGAAGTACCGAAGGAATACCGCGCGGAGGTGCAGCAGAACCTTCTCGACCCGTGGTTCTGACGTAAGAAGGCATAGGTGAATCAGGAAGCAATCACCATCATCGTCGCCATCATCGGTTCCGGTGGTTTCGGAGCGTTCGTCCCATGGGTGCTCGACAGAATCGACAACAGGCGCGACCCTCTGCACGAGGGCGTGAAGGAGCTGCTGTTCTGCAAGCTTGAACTGCTGCACCAACAAATGGTGGACAACGGCGGCGTATGCACCGTCGAGGCGAAACAGACCGCCGAACGCATATATCTCGCCTACCACGGTCTGGGAGGCAATGGCGTCGGCACGGAAATGCGCAACGACATCCTCGACGCGCACATACAGGAGGACAGGAATTGACGCACCTCATGATCGCGGGCGGCACCTACCTGCTGCTGCTCGCCTTGTTGCTCGTCTTCAATCATGGCGCGCACAGGCATTGATTTTCACACCAGTTTTCAAAGCCATCCCATTTCGGGATGGCTTTTCTATTTGCCCCTTGACTTGGGGGCGGGAAGGAGAGGATGTGGGCATCCTCAACAACAAAGGCAAGCCGAAGCACAAGCGTCTGCGTCGGCATATGGGCAGGCCGTTGACCGCGTTGGCGGCGGTGCTGTGCGTAGCTGTCGCGCCGGTCGCCAGCGCGAACATGAACGTCATCGACGTTTCCGGCTGGCAGTCCGCCGACGTGACGCGCGTGGTGGACGCTGACGCGGCCATCGTGAAGATCACCGAGGGTGGCGGCTACGTGAATCCGTCTTGGCGCAGTCAGACCGATTGGGCGCGTCAGACCGGCAAGGCTTGTGGCGGCTACCATTACGCGGACGGCGGCAACGTCACCGCCGAGGTGAACCATTATTTGAACCAGTTCAACGGTTATGTGGGCCAGTGTGTGCTCGCGTTGGACTGGGAGTCCAACGGCAACGCAGCTTGGGGTAACGGCGATTGGGTGCGCCAGTGGGTCAACCAGGTGTATTCGCGTACCAAGGTCTGGCCGATCGTGTACGTGCAGGACAGTGCCGTGTATCAGATTCCGTCCGACGTGCGAGCCCATTGCATGCTGTGGAAGGCTCAGTACGCTTCCATGAACGCGACCGGCTGGCAGTCCACTCCGTGGAACGCCGGCAGCAAGGGCGAGGGCATGGTGCAGTACGCGTCCACCGGCTATCTGAACGGTGTCGGCCCGTTGGACTTGAACCTGTTCTTCGGTGAGCGTGACGCATGGCAGAAAATCGCGAACGGCGATAGGGGTAAGACCCATGCCGAGGTGAGGCATGATCCAGTCAGGCCGCAGGTCACTGCCACGCCCGACTACAATGACATGGCCACGAAGGTCATTCGTGGAGTGTATGGCAACGGCAATGAGCGTCGCCAGGCTCTTGGCGGGGCCTATGACAGGGTGATGGCGATAGTTAACCAGCGTCTCGGCGGCTCTGGTGGCGCGTCCACTGCGGTGAACTGCGGCAGCCTGTGCGTGACCGTCAAGTCCGGTGACACGTTGAGTTCCATCGCAGCTAGCAATGGTGGTTCTTGGAACCAGTGGACGGGATACCGTTCGGGTAATCCGAACGTCATCTACGCTGGCGAGACCGTCTGCCGTCGCACCGGCACGGCCACGGTCGCCACCGGTGGACGGTACGTGGTTCGTTCCGGCGACACCCTCGGCGGCATCGCCGCATATTACAGGGTCAACATGTACAGCATCCACGGTTATCGTTCCGGCAATCCGGCGTTGATCTATCCGGGCGAAACCCTCTACTGGTGATTGGAGTAACTATGGTCGATGAAGTCAAGGAGACTCAGAATGACGGCGAAAAGCCGCAGGAAGAAACAGGCGAGGAAAACAACTACCTCCTGCCGGACGAAGCGTACAAGGTGCTGAAGTGGTTGGCGCTTATCGCGTTGCCCGCTTTGGCCGTGTTCGTGCATGTGGTAGGCCCCGCATGGAACCTTCCATGCGTTGACCAGATCGTGACCACGTTGAACGCTCTGGCCGTGCTGGTTGGCGCTTTGATCGGCGCCAGCGAGTTGAAAGCCAGGTATTCCGAGTAGAAACCTTTCATTTCTCTAACATGATGTTGGAGAAGTGTAAGAATACTATGCCCAACTAGTACGTCCTGTACAAGTTTGCCCCTCTCTCAGCGATTACGCTGGGGGAGGGGCGTTTTCTTGTTATTCGGCGTGTTTGCGTGGCCTTCCTCCGCCGACACCGCGGCCGGGGCGTTGCGCGTTCCATTGGTCGATGGTCTCTGGCAGCCAGCCGCGCGTGCGGCCTATTAGGGCGTCCGGTTGGGGGAGCTTGTAGGCGCTGACGGCGGCTGTGCTGATGCCGAGGCGCTTGGACACGTCGGTGACGCTCAGGTATTCGATGGTCATGTCAGTCCTTCCTTCCGGCGATGAGCGCGAATACGGCGCTGACGACGGCGCATCCGGCGGTGAGCGCGAACGGCCAGCCGAACCATGCGCTAGCGGCGGTTCCGAGCGCGAACACCGCGCTGACTATCGATTCCGTTCTCATGATGTCCCATGGCATAATCGGAGATATGGGGTTCCGGCCCCTAGGTCTGGCCGGAACCCTTGCTCACTTCCTCTTCTTCGGTTTCCGTCTCATCTCCTTGATGAGTCCGGTCACTGCTTTGATGAGGGCCGCGAGGCTCGCGACGAGAAGCGAGATGCTGGTGATTATCTCCGATGGTGTCATGTTCACCTCCTTTCCTTGATATAAACTATATTAGCGCAGTAAATAAAGTAATGCAAGCCGAAACACGAAAAACATAAGAAAAACAGCGGATTGATAGGCTCGACACCATGTAGGGTTGGAAATGGACGGAGATGGAGTCGATTACGGACCTGCCTTCACCGCTCTAGCTGCTTCACGACGTCAAAAATAGCCGATTTTCATATATTTGAGACAGTGTAGAGGTGGTAGCCTGAGTGGTAAATCATCACTCAGGCATATAAAAAGCCAATAAACAGAACGGTTTTCAGAGAATCAGCGATATTTCTGCTGGACGAACAGCCATACGAAAAGGTAAACGGCCAGGGACACGACGATCGGTACGGCCACGGCGACGCCGTCATTATGCACGATGGAATTGGCCGCATCGGCCATCGACAGAATGACCGAACCCGATGAGAACGAGTTGAGCAGAGACGCGAACACGCCGCGTTTACGCCCCATCATGGCATTGGTGTCGTTTTGCACGATCTGCTCCTGATTGTGCTCCACTTGCCTGCGTGCCTGGCTTTCATCGCCGACAAGCAGGTTCTCCAACACTTTCGACACGTTGTCGGATTGCGCTGTGCCATCCTCCTGCACGGTTGCGGACGGGGAACTGGCGTTCACCGACCATGTCGACGAACTGTAGGCGACACCGAACACCGAAGCGAACAGGCAGATGACGACTATCATCCAATAGTGTCTCTTATAGGCTTTCCTTGCATTGGCCTTCATGCCTTTGCGATCCATGCAGACCTCCCTTCTTCTCGTCGATGAGATTCCATTTTTGATTTTAACCGGCATGTTCCGTGATCGCTTTGATAAAAACATGGAAAACGGCACACGCGGCTGTCTGTGTCTTCTGCGAAACTGTAGGGTGCGTAAAACGCGGTAATGTCCACAATTCGATAGGGAGAAAGCACAGTTATGGCTCACGTCATCGATTTCAAGGAGGCCGGTTTCGATTCCGTCCTCGATGAACTGGAATGGCGCGGGTTGATTTCCCAGTCCACTGACAGGGATCGACTCGCCGAAGCGTTGAACGGAGAGCCCATCACCTATTATTGCGGCTTCGATCCGACCGCCGCCTCCCTGCACATCGGCAACCTCGTTCAGCTCATCAACATGCGCCACCTGCAGGCCGCAGGACACCATCCGATCGCGTTGGTCGGCGGCGCCACCGGCCTGATCGGAGATCCGCGCCAGTCGGGCGAACGCACGCTCAACCCGAAGGACGTCGTGGCCGGCTGGGCCGATCGTCTGAAGAAGCAGATCGGCGGCATCCTCGAGACCGAAGGCAGCAATCCGGTGCGTTTCGTGTCCAACTACGATTGGACCGCTTCGATGAACGTCATCGACTTCCTGCGTGATGTCGGCAAGAATTTCCGTATGGGCACCATGCTCGCCAAGGACACCGTGGCCCGTCGCCTCAACTCCGAGGAAGGCATCTCCTTCACCGAGTTCAGCTATCAGGTGCTTCAGGGCAACGACTTCCTGCACCTGTTCGACGAGTACCATTGCGTGCTGGAGATCGGCGGCTCCGACCAGTGGGGCAACCTCACCTCCGGTCTGGATCTGATCCACAAGGTGCGCGGCGTGGACGTGAACGTGTTCACCAGCCCGATCATCACCGACGCGCAGGGCAAGAAGTTCGGCAAGTCCGAAGGCAACGCCGTCTGGTTGGATGGCACGATGCTCAGCCCCTACAAGTTCTACCAGTTCTGGTTCAACCGTCCCGACAGCGAGATGGAGAACCTGCTCAAGGCGTTCACCTTCCTGCCAAAGGCCGAAATCGAACGGCTTATCGAGGAAAGCAAGACCAATCCGGGCGCGCGTGAGGCGCAGCGCACCCTCGCATGGGAGGTCACCAGCTTCGTGCATGGCGAGGAAGCCACTCGCCAGGCCATCGAAGCTGCTGGCGCGTTGTTCGGACGTGGCGGCGATCTGGCGGACATCGACGAGTCCACGCTTGAGGCCGCTATCGACGGCATGAAGGTCGATGGGGAATTCGCCAAGGTCGCAGCCGGCGACCGTGTGGCCGAGGCTGGTATGAAGGCAGGCCTGTTCAAGTCGATTTCCGAGGCGCGCAAGACCATCAAGTCCGGTGGCGTGTACCTCAACAACACGCGCGTGGAGGATGAGGAACAGACGTTGCAGGACGGTGACTTCCTGCATGGTCGTTTCGTGCTCATCCGCCGCGGCAAGAAGGCGCTCGGCGTCGTCGAACAGGCGTGAGACGCATAGGCAATCGTAAGTAAATAATCGCAAGTATCTCAAGACCAATAAGGAACAGCATGGCAGAAGAACAGCGCGGATCGCGCGGCAAGTCCTACGGCAACCACAAGTCCTACGGCTCGGGCAGGCCGGGTAACCGCGGTGGCAAGGGATTCAAGCCGCGCGGCAACGGCGGCAAGTCCTACGGACACAAGTCCGGCGGCTTCCACAACGATGACCGTAAGGGCGGATATCGTAAGGGCAATGGCGGCGGATACCGTCGTGGCGACCGCGATTTCCATCGCGATGGCGAAGGCGAAGGTCAGGAGCGTCGTTTCCACAACGGTCCGCGCAAGTTCAACCGCGATGGCGAGCGTCGTGGCGACCGCCGCGGCGGCTATCGTGGCAATCGCGGCGACAATCCGCGCTACCAGCGTGATGGCGAGCGTTCCGGTTTCCGCCATGATGACCGTCGCGATGGCGAGCGTCGCAATTTCCGTCATGACGGTGACCGTCGTGACTTCCGCCGTGACGATGGTGAGCGTCGTGGCGGCCGCAACTTCCACAAGGACGGCGATCGCAGAGACTTCCGCCGCGATGACCGCCGCGGGGAGCGCCGTGATGGCGAGCGTCGTAATTTCCGTCGTGATGATCGTCGTGACGGCGATCGCAGGGATTTCCGCCGTGACAACCAGCGTCGTGACTTCCACAAGGACCGCGACCAGCGTCCGGAAGGCGAGGAGCGCCGCGAATTCACCCGTGAAGAGAAGATGGAGTACCGCGAGGCGAAGCGTGGTGAATACCTGTCGAAGCCGCGTCGCAATTCCGACGGCACGATGAGCTTCCCGTCGCAAAACCCGTACACGCATCGTCGCCCGGGCGAGCCGAAGATGCCGAAGGGCATCGAGTGGAGCATGCTGTCCACCGATGACCGTGAGCGTCTGCGTGGCCTGTCCAAGGAACATGCGGAGAACATCGGCCTGCACATCCTCGCCGCCTACACGCTTGAGGAAAGGGATCCGGAGCTGGCGCTCGAACACGCCAAGTGGGTGGCGCATCAGGCTTCCCGTATTGATTTCGCGCGTGAGACCCTTGCGTTCGTGGCCTACCGTCAGGGCGATTACAAACTTGCCCTGCGTGAGTTCCGCACCGCGTTCCGCATGAACGGTTTCCTTGACTATCTGCCGTTCATCGCCGACTGCGAGCGTGGTATGGGCGAGCCGAAGAAGGCCATCGAAACCGCCATGAGCGATGACGCGAAGTATCTGCGCGGCGAATCCAAGGCCGAGATGTTCCTCGTGTACGCGGGCGCGCTGGGCGACCTCGAACTGTGGGATAAGGCCATTGAGATCGTGCATACGCTGGGCCGTTCCAAGGGTCTGGCCGGCGAATACCGCATGCGTGCGGTGCAGGCCGAACAGTACTTCCTCGAGCAGGCCGGACGCTCCGATGAGGCCGTGGCCCTCGACCAGCTGCTTGACAAGCTTGAGCTGCAGTACGCCGATGCCGAAGAGGACGAGACCTCCGACGATCTGGTCATCGAATACGACATGCAGGAATTGAACGACGAGCTTATGGACAAGCTCGGCATTTCCGAAGATGACGCTCAGTATGCGCCGGAAGACGAGGATGAGGACGATTCCGAGGCCGTCGACGAGAACGGCGAGACCAACGATGAGACCCAGCTTGATGCCGAAGCGGCCAAGGAAGGCGCCGAGTCCGACGACGAGCCTGCCGGTGACGGCGAAAACGCGGGCGACTCCGAAGACGACCAGACTGAGGATGAGGTCGAATCCGCAGCCGATTCCGACAACGAGTGAGGTGCGGCAAAACAATGCTGAAATCCACAACCCGTCCGCTGAGCGAAGCCTACCAGCTGGCGCTGCTTGATCTTGACGGCGTGGTCTACCGTGGCAAGAATCCGGTGGAACATGCTGCAGAGAGCATCCGCAAGGCCGAAGGCCTCGGCATGACGGTGGAATACACCACCAACAATTCCTCCCGACTGCAATCCGTGGTGGCCGACCAGCTTAAAGGCTTCGACCTTGAAGTCGAACCATGGCAGGTCATCACCTCGTCCGTGGTGGCTGCCCGCATGGTGGCCCGTGCGGTGCCGCAAGGTGCGAAAGTGTTCGTGCTCGGCGCACAGCATCTGCGTGAGGAAGTCGCCAAGCAGGGTCTTGAAGTGGTTGATTCCGCCGAAGACAAGCCGGTCGCGGCCATCCAAGGCTGGTACCCGGACATGTCTTGGAACCAGATGGCGCAAATTGCCTACGCCGTAGAACAGGGCGCCACGTATTTCGTGACCAACCGCGACCTGACCATTCCGCGTGAGCTGGGCATCGCCCCCGGTTGCGGTTCCATGATCATGGCCGTCATCAACGCCACTGGTGTGGAACCGGTTTCGTCCGCAGGCAAGCCGGAATCCGCCATGTACGACGAAGCCCGACTGCTTGCCGCGCATGATGGTGCCGAACCAGTGGCCAAGGAAGCATGCCTCGCCATCGGCGACCGCCTCGATACCGATATCGAAGCCGGCAACCGTGGCGGCTATGATTCCCTAGCCGTGCTGACCGGCGTCACCAATCCGCATGAGCTGATGTTCGCTCCGGAGCATCTGCGTCCGACCTACATCGCCAAGGACCTGACCGGACTTAACGAGTCGGCCCCCGAAGTCGTGCATGAGGCTGGCGCTTGGAGCTGCCGCGACGTGCAGGCGCGCGTCGACGGCGATCGTCTTTACGTCACCGACATCACCAGCGTCGACGGTCTTCGTGCGGCCTGCGCCGCCATGTGGGATGCGGCGGATCGTGGCCACAGCGTCGACGGCATGATCGTGCCGGAATTCCGAATCGCCTGATTGCCGCACGTGCGTATGCGCAACATGAATGACGATTCCGGTGCCGTCGTCCGACTCGACATCGCGCTGGTGGAGCGTGGCGTCACGGATAGTCGCTCCAAAGCACAACGGCTGATCGAATCCGGCAAGGTCCGGGTGAACGGCACCGTCGCATCCAAAGCGTCGCTCAAAGTCACGGCCGCCGACACGCTTGATGCCGATCTGGGAGACGATTACGTCTCCCGTGGAGCCTACAAGCTGGTCGGCGCGTTCGACATGTTCTCCCAGACGGGCCTGCGTTCCGCGGAAGGATTCGATTGCCTCGACATCGGCGCGTCCACCGGCGGTTTCTGCGACGTGCTTCTGCGACGCGGTGCCGCGCATGTGATCGCGCTCGACGTGGGGCACGGCCAGCTTGACCCGCGCATCGCAGGCAACGAGCGCATCATCGAAATGAGCGGCGTCAACATCCGCGACGTCGAAGCGGATGATCTGCCGTACCGGCCAAGCATGATCGTATCCGACGTGTCATTCATCTCGTTGACATACGTGATTCCCGTCATCGCGCGCATCGCCGCGCCCGGCGCACACGTCGTGCTGCTGGTCAAACCGCAGTTCGAAGTCGGCAAAGGCAACCTAGGCAAAAACGGCATCGTGGAAAGCGAAACCTTACGCAAACAGGCGCTCGACACCGTCACCGCCTGCGCGAAAGCCAACGGACTGGATGTACGCGCCACGGCGGTCTCACCGATCGAAGGCACGCACGGCAACATCGAGTATCTGCTGTATGCAGTGGCGTAAACCGTTCTCCGCCAATCGATAGCGTAAAAATGAAAGGCCGGCAGCCCATATGAAAAATCCCATATGGACCGCCGGCCTTTTGCATGTTCCGCGGGCCTAGCCCCTCAAAAACTTGTCGATCTGATCCTGCTTGCCCATGATGATGAGCTCGTCGTTACGGTGCATAATCAGCTCTTTCGAACCGTATTCGAATTCCTTGCCCGGCGATTTGACACCGACCACGGTGATGCCGAACCGTTCATGCACGCGCGCATCCTCGATGGAGTAACCGACGACATGCGGGGGAGTGTGGATCTTCACCACGCTGTACGCGCCTTCAAGCTCGATGTAGTCCAGATAGTTGCCGGACACCAAGTGCCCTACGCGTTTGCCGGCATCGGTCTCCGCGTTGATGATGTGGCGTGCCCCGATACGCTGCAGGATGCGGGCGTGTTCCTTGGACACTGACTTGGCCCAGATGTCGGAGATGCCGGCATCAAGCAGATTACCGGCGGTGATGACGGACGCTTCGACGCTGTCGCCGATGGCTACGACCGCCGTGTCGAAATCGGACGCGTTGATCTGCTCCAACGCCATCACGTCGGTCATATCGGCCTGCACGGTGGGGATCTGCGAGGACCAGCGGTTCACCAGTTCGCCGTCCTTGTCGACGGCGAGCACATCCTGCCCCATCGTATCCAATGTGGTGGCTACGGAACTGCCGAAACGGCCGAGTCCTACCACAAGAACGCTTCTGGTGTTGTTAGCCATGATTGTTCGTGTACCTTTCGATGTTCTTTCCGGATGTCAAGTATAGGAAGTCGTATCGCTGGTCCTGTTCAGCCAACCACGATCTGCTCGGTGGGGTAGCGAACCGGCTCCACATTGCGCGGTCTGGAGATCGCATAGGCAATGGTAAGCGGCCCAAGCCTGCCGATGAACATGGTGGCGGCGAGAATATACAGCACCGTCGGATTGGACGCACTCGCTACGCCGACCGAATAGCCTCCCAGACCGAACGCGGAGCAGGTGTCGAACAGTGCATTGGACAGGGAGCATCCGGTGATGGCCATCAATGTCATGGACACTATGGTGACGAGTGCCAGACATGAGGTGGTGACGGCCACGGCCGTCATGACGGCTTGCGAATGGATGCGACGATGGAATGCGTTGACGTCATGGCGTCCGGTGAACGCGGCGCGGCAGGTCAGCAGAATCACTGCGAGCGTGGTGACGCGGATGCCGCCTGCGGTCGAAGTGCTGCCGCCGCCGATGAACATGACGATGGACAGGAACACCTTCGTCGCGTCGCTCACGCCCGGCATCCACGACAAATCGAAGCCGGAGCTGCGAGGCATGACGGCCGCCACCATCGCATGCCACAACCGCGGTTCCACGCCTTCAGTGGCGAACAACAGTCTGTTGTTCCATTCCATGACGAGGAACCAAGTGAACGAGGCGAGCACGATGCAGAACGTGGTGGTCAGCGTGAGCTTGGTATGCAGGCTCCAACGCTTCGGCGGACGATGGTTGCGCCATGAGCGCATGAGGTTAAGCAGGACGGGGAAGCCGAGCGTGCCGCAGAACGCGCTGACGAGGATAGGCAGACCGACAGCCCAATTGTTGACATGCAGGCCGGCGCCGTCAGGGGTGAAGCCGGCGTTGTTGTATGCCATGACCGCGAAGAACAACGATTCCCACAGCGTGTGCCGCACATTGCCATGATTGACTTTGTACAGGCCGGGGAACAGCGCCACGAACGTGATGCCTTCGATGGTGAACGCGGTGGCGATGACCACGGTGAGCACGCCCTTGATCTCGCCGAGTTTCGTGGTGCCCAGCTCGTTGGCCGTCAGCAGCTTTTGCGTGGCCTTGAGATGGTGGTTCACGGCCAAGGCGATGAGTGAAGCGAACGTCATGACACCCAAGCCGCCCATCTGCACGGAGAAGATGAGCACGGCCTGGCCGAAAGCGGACCAATGCGTCGTTGAATTGACGATGGAGATGCCACACGTCGAAATCGCGGAGATCGCGGTGAAGAACGCGGTGGTGAATGTCGTTTGCTCGTCTTTCGGTGTGGCGGCGGGAGTGAGCAGGAGCAGCGTGGACAACGCGCCCAGAAGCGTGAAGTACAGGATGGTCAGGCGTCCGGGATGCGTGGTGAGTTTGTGCATCAGGCTGCGTTTGCGCGGCTTGCGCTCCTCTGCCATGGCCTTTTCGAACGTGTCTCCGGAGAACCACCAGGCATAGCCATGCGAGGCCTCACGATTGGAGGAGGACTCGTCGAAGACGAGGTTTGACATGCCGTTCCTCGCTCCTTGTCTGTATAAACGGTCTTCGTTTCCTTGAGCTATTGTAGACGGTAGTGTGACGAACGGTGCAGAGACATACCATTCGGCCTGTTCGGCGGATTCGTGGGAAAACGACGAACAGGTTTTGCGGGTGGGATGTACGTGGCTCGTGAACGAACGGAAACGTCTGCGGCGTGTCCGGACACCCGCTACCGCCATTCGTTCATTTGTTCGATTACAATGGTAGGCATCGGCGTCCGTCGAGGACGTGGTATGTACGAGAGTTCTCGGAAAGGGCTTGCGATGCACGGTACCCGGCATGCGGTGGTAGTGACGCATACACGTCTGCGTGAAAGCGGCACGGTGGTCGAGGAAGCCGTCGAACAGCTGCGGCGCGCCGATTTCGAAGTGACGATCATCGACAACATCGAAGCGCCCGATTTCGGCAGCAAGACGCCAGTAGTGCCGAAAAACACGGAAATCGTGGTCGTGCTTGGCGGGGACGGTACCATTCTGCGCGCGGCCGAACTGGTTCATTGCACTGAAGTGCCCATCCTCGGCGTGAACCTAGGGCATGTCGGCTTTCTCGCCGAATTCGAAAGCTTCCAGATGAGCGAGGCGATCCGACGGATCGCGGAACATGACTATTCCATCGACGAGCGCATGATTGCCCACGTCGACGTGTGGCTTCCCGGCGAAACGGAACCCATTGAGGACTGGGCGCTGAACGACATCACGCTGGAACGTGCGGACCGAGGCAAGATGGTGGAACTGTCCATCCGCGTCGACGACGTGGAGATGAGCTCATTCGGTTGCGATGGCGTGATCGTATCCACGCCGACCGGTTCCACCGCATATGCGTTCTCCGCGGGTGGGCCGATCATGTGGCCGAATGTGAAGGCATTGCAATTGGTGCCGTTGGCCGCGCATGCATTGTTTGCACGTCCGCTCATCATCGGTTCCGGTTCCACGTTCGCCATTGACATTCTTGAGGATTCCACGTCGGATGGCTGGATCTGCTGCGACGGCCGTCGTCAACGCGCACTGCCGAAAGGCACACGTGTCGAAGTGCGTGAATCGAAATGCACTTTGCGATTGGCCCGTCTGTCCGGAGTGCCGTTCACGAACCGGCTCGTCACCAAATTCGACCTGCCTGTCGTCGGCTGGCGCGAGCAGGCGCGCAAGACCGGTGGCATACATCATGGACGGTCGTTCCCTGGAAACGGCGAACCGGAAAGCGGGAAGTGACCGGGCATGCTGGAAGAGCTTGAGATCCACAATCTCGGTCCGATTCGTTCCGCTCTGATCGCCCCGGCAGGCGGTATGACGGCGATCACCGGCGAGACGGGAGCCGGCAAATCGATGCTGCTCAGTGCGATCCGACTGATTTCCGGCGGTCCGTCCGATGGAGGCCGCGTTTCGGTGGGCGCTCAGGAGGCGTGGGCGCAGGGTGTGTTCGAAGTCGCCTCGTCGCCGGCCGCGGTGGCCGCGGCACTGGAAGCCGGCTTCGAACCGGAGGATGGCGAGCTGTTTCTGTCGCGTAAAGTGCCCGCTTCCGGGCGATCCCGCAGCATGCTGTCGGGACGTAGCGTGCCGCGTTCCGTACTCGCCTCCGTCGCCGCCGAACTGGTGACGATCCACGGACAGGCCGACCAATTGCGCATAGCGACCCCCTCACGTCAGCGCGAATTCCTTGACCGCTATGCGGGAGACGAAGTGGCTTTGGCCGCCTACGGCAAGGCATGGAACGCGTTGCGCGCGATGGACGAGCGGTTGGAACGGCTCAACAGCCAGGAATCGTCCATGCGCCAGCAGGCGGATTATCTGCGCGAATCAATCGAACGCATCAACCGTGTCGACCCGCAGCCGGGGGAGATGGACGAATTGCGTGCGCGCCGCGACCGCATCGAAAACGCGGCCGAGATCGCCGAAGGCGTGACGCGAGCGTTGGGCGCGTTGGACGCCTCGCAGGTGGCGGACGATGTCGAATCGTCCAGCGCGGCCGATTTGATTGACCATGCTTCGCAGGCGTTGCGCGCCATCCATGTGGAAGGCGTGTTTTCCGAGCTTGCCGACCGGCTTGACTCCATCAGCACCGACCTGTCCGACGTGGTGTTCAGCCTGTCGGGAGAAGTGGACAACGAAGCGAGTATGGAGGATTTGGACGCCATCAACGGGCGCATCCACGAGCTGGACGAGCTGACCCGCCGATGGGGGCCGGAATTGTCCGACGTGATTGCATGGCGAGACAAGGCCGTATACGATCTGGAGGATCTGGACGCCTCCCCGGAAAAGGTCGAACAGCTGGAAGCCAAACGGGCGCAGTTGCTTAACGCGGCGAAAAAAGCCGCGCAGGCTATAAGCAAACGGCGCAGGACCGCGGCCAAGGAGCTTGCTTCCAAAGTCACCGCCGAACTTGACTCGCTGGCCATGGGCACTTCGAAACTTGAGATTCGCGTGGCCGAACGCGAACAGTTGGACGCCACCGGAGCGGACGACATCGAATTCCTCTTCACCCCGTTCCCCGGCTCCCCGCAACTGCCGATGGGCAAAAGCGCATCCGGCGGCGAGCTGAGCCGTCTGATGCTCGCGCTCGAATTGGTGGCCGCCGAAAAGCATGTCGTGGCCGGCGGAACCGTGCCGCCGATGACGTTCATCTTCGATGAGGTCGACGCCGGCGTGGGTGGCAAGGCCGCTGTGGAGCTGGGTGCCCGCTTGGCCAAACTCGCCCAATCCGCGCAGGTTCTGGTCGTCACGCACCTGCCGCAGGTCGCCTCCTGGGCGGACGAACAATATGTGGTCGCCAAAGGCGAAACCAAGGATGGTTCCATCGCCACCACCATCAGCCAGGTGCGCGGGGATGAGCGCGTGCACGAAATCGCCCGCATGCTGTCCGGCAGCGAAAGCGAAACATCTCTGGAACATGCCGAGGAACTGCTCAAATCGTCGGTGCTTGACTGACGGCGGATTCAATCGTAAAAAGTAATCGCAAATCGTAAAAGCGGTAATTGCAAAACAAAGGAGCCGATATGACACAGGAAACCAAGGCGAACCAAGGCAAAGGCGCCATCTTCGACCTTGACGGCACGCTACTCGACTCCATGGGCGTGTGGGATCAGGTGGACGTCGATTTCCTTGCCAAACGCGGCATCGAGGTGCCGGACGACTACATGCAGAAGGTCGCCGCCATGCAATTCCGCCAGATCGCCGAATACACAATCGCACGATTCGGCCTGTCGGACACTCCCGAAGCGTTGATGGAGGAGTGGGACCATATGGCACGTGTCATGTACGCCACGGTGGTTGAAGCCAAACCGTATGCGCGCGAATACCTGGCAGCGTTGAAGGCGAGCGGGGCGAAACTGGCCGTGGCCACGTCATTGCCGCCGATGCTGCGCGAACCCGCCATGAAGCACGTCGGCATTTTCGACTATTTCGATGACGTGGTCAGCGTCGACGATGCTGGCGACGTCGGCAAAACTGAGCCGGACGTATATCTGCTGGCCGCGTCGCGTCTCGGCATCAAACCAAGCGACTGCACCGTATTCGAGGATCTGCTGGTCGGCATGCGCTCGGCCAAGTCGGTCGGCATGCATGTGTGGGCCATGCACGACGATTCCTCCGACGCCGACTGGCCTGAGATCTGCAATCTGGCCGACGGCGTCATGTTCGACTTCCACGACGCGCCCGTCATACTGTAACGGTTTGCATCATCGCCTGATGTTTCCGGGCCATTGCGTGATTCGACCGCTTCACGCTTTCATGACGCCGATCAGGTCCATATCTTGTTGAGCCTCATGAAGACGCGGCTCATGATTGTTCCCTATACGCCTTCTCGAACATGCCAAGCAGATCAAGCAGGCTGATGTCGGCGGCCTTGGCGGCGGTTACCGTCTGCCGGAACACGTCCATGATGCGTTCGCGCGCACGTTCCTTCATAAGCTCGTTGCCGTGGGCCAGCACGAACGTGCCTTTGCCCTGCACATTCTCGACAAGCCCCTCATCCGCCAGCTCGCTGTACGCTCTGGCGATGGTGAGCACGCTGATGTGCAGTTCCTTGGCAAGCTTCCTGAGGGAGGGGAGCGCCTCGCCGGTTTGCAGTTCGCCCGACATGATCGCCGCTCGGATCTGATCTTCGATCTGTTCGTAAATCGGTTTGCCGGACGCGGATGAGATGTTCAGCTTCACTGTATCCCTTTCTGCGAGTGATATATATCCTGACCGAACAGTGTACGCAAACTGTTCAACAGCTATATATAACAGTAACACAGATTTGGCCATGCTGTTATAGTATGTTCTATAACAGCATGGCCGTAATTGAAAACCTTGGTATTCCGCCATTCTGAACAGTTGGCGCCTACCAGCTGCGGTGCCTGTCCGTCACTCGTTCGACGGATGGATGAGACGGTGGAAGGACAGGTAGATCAGCCAAGACACCGGCAGCGCCAGCATGAACAGGGGATAGAACCATGCGATCGGCAGGTGCCCATAGAGAACCCCAGCCAGCACCGGCCCCAACGCCATACCCAAGTCGATGCCCATATAGTACGTGCCGTTGGCCAAGCCACTGCGCTCCCGGCCGGCGATCACCACCGCCTGCGCCTGCGTGACGGAACTCATCAGTCCATAACTGGCCGCCATGGCGATGCCCGCGCCAAGCAGATACCAATCGTTCGTCATGAACGTGAGAAAGGCAAGCGACGCCAACATCGCAAACGAACAGACGACAAGCCAGAAACGGAAACCCTTCGAATCGAACAGGTCGCGCAACGTGAGCCGCAGTGCTAGCAGCGCGGCCGCATAGAACACGAAGAACAAGTCGGACGAGATACGCAGATGTCGTGCGGAAATGTAATCCACCAGGAACGACTGGTTCGCGAAATAAGGGATGGCGAACATCATGAACACCGCGGCCAATGGAATGGCCCGTGGCTCCACCAGATTGCGAAGACGCAGACGATGCCGTAACGACTGCTCGGCGGCAACGGTTTTACGAGCCGGCCTGCCACCGTTTTTCACCAGCAGAACCGTCACGAACGCGCACACGTTAAGCGTCAGCGATGCGATGAACGTCCACTGGTAGCCGACGGCCGCCTGCAGACGGATGCCGAGTGCCGGGCCGACCGCAATCGCCAACGCGTTGACGATGCCGTACAATCCCATGCCCGCGCCCATATGCCGGATCGGAAGCAGCAGCGACACCCACGTCGCCAGACAAACCGTGCCGCATGCGAAGCCAAGCCCGTTGACCATGCGCGCCACGACCAGCATGCCCGTCGAATCGGCAAGACAATACATGACGCCCGCCACGATGTACAGCACCGTTCCCGCAGCCACCAGCAACCTCTTGCTGACCAAATCCGACAGATTGCCCGCGATGGGACGGCAGAACAGAGACACGAAACTCATCGCGCCGGCGATCACGCCCATCAGCGCGCCCGTCGCTCCCATCGACTCGCCATAGCCGGCGATGACCGGCGTGATCACCATGTTGCTGGTCATGAAGAAGAACGTCGCCAGCATCACCAGCGCCACGTCACGGGTGATGAGCCGGTCCTTCCTCGGTTCCGCGGGTCCATCCGGCCGATTTGCCGTTACGCCCGACTGCGATGCTGAAGCTACGCTCATGATTCTCCTGCCTTTCGGGAACGCACTGTACCAGCGTCAATGAAAAACGGCCGCCCGCGTATCGCGGACAGCCGATTCTTCTATGTATCGTTGCCGTTTGCCTGTTCGAAACCTTACAGCGCCTTCGCGGCCTGCTCGACGAATCCTTCCATGCCGTCGATTTCGACGACGTTATCGAAACGCACGTCGGCGGTCTCAAGACCGCGCAGCGCGGCCGGAGCGGTGGTGCCGGTGGCCTTGGCAAGCACGTCCATGCATTCGAAATCGGTGCCGGACGCGTCAAGACCCAGAGATTCGTTGACTACGCGCGGGAACTTGTACGGGCTGGCGGTGGACAGCAGCACGCGCGGCGTGAGCGGATCGCGCGGCATCTGCTGCATGACGTAGTAGCCGCATGCGGTGTGCGGGTCGATCACGTAATGGTTCTTGTTCCAGCAGTCCGCGATCATCTCGCGCACCTGGTTCTCATCGGCCCAACCGGTGCCGAAGATGGAACGAATCTTCTTCATCATCGGCTCGGGAACCTCGTAGGCGCCCCACTGGTTCAGATCGTTCATCAGCATGGAGATCAGGCGTGTGTCCTTGTCGGACATGTAATACAGCATGCGCTCCAGGTTCGATGAGATGAGGATATCCATCGACGGGGAAATGGTCTGGAAGAACGGACGCTGACGGTTGTACGTGCCGGAAGTCAGGAAGTCGAACAGCACGTTGTTCTTGTCGGACGCCACCACAAGATGCTTGACCGGCAGGCCCAGCAGCTTCGCGTAATAGCCGGCGAGGATATCGCCGAAATTACCCGTCGGCACAACGAACTCGACCTCGTCGCCCACATTGATGACCTGGCGTTCCAGCAGCTGCGCGTACGCGGAGAAGTAATAGACGACCTGCGGCACCAGACGGCCCACATTGATGGAATTCGCGGAGGAAAGCACCACATGCGAATCATCGGCGAGACGTTCGGCAAGCTCCTTGTCGCCGAAAATGCGCTTGACGGCGGACTGCGCGTCATCGAAATTGCCCTTGACCGCGCACACGTTCACATTGGAGCCGGACTGCGTGGTCATCTGCAGCTCCTGCACCTGGCTGACCTTGCCTTCCGGATAGAACACGGTGATGCCGGTGCCCGCGGCGTCCGCGAAACCAGCCAACGCGGCCTTGCCGGTGTCGCCGGACGTGGCAGTGACGATCATGATCTTCTCATCCGCGTCGCCATCCGCCGGAGTGGTGCGCGCCATGAAACGCGGCAGAATCTGCAGCGCCACATCCTTGAACGCGGAAGTCGGACCGTTGAACAGTTCCATCACATAGTCATCGCCGAGCGGCTTGACCGGAGTGATCTTCTCGTCGGACCACTGCGGGCCGTACGCCTCGTCGATGCACTCCTTGAGCTCGGCCTCGGTGTAGTCCGGCAGCAGCACGGACAGCACATCGAACGCGATCTGCTGGTAGGACTTGCCGGCCAAGGAAGCGATATCCACATGGGTCTCACCCAAGGAGTCGGTCACGAACAGGCCGCCATCATCGGCGATGCCCTTGCGGATGGCCTGCTTGGAGGTAAGCGAATCGGTGGTGCTGCGTGTGCTGTGGAACGTGGTCACTTGATTTCCTTAGCAATAGAACGGACAGATTACGTCAAACGTGCTTCTCAGTGTACCGGCACAGGTGGGAAGAACGTCGCCTCGCGTCCGTGGAATGGGACGCCGACCCCATACGATTGCCGACGGAAGGTCCTGCTTTTCCACGTGGCACCGCGATCGTGCCGTCCATGTCTTCGCGCGCAGGCGGTGCCATATTTCCCACATGTTTCGAAACCCGGTTTTCCTCCGATCGTTTTCACACGTACACTGCTCTGTAACCCGCGGTACAGCGGATGATCATTCCGAAGTCAAGGAGGGCTTCATGACTGCATCACCTCTTGCGCAAACACCGAACGACATGTTCAACGCGCCCATCGCCGAAGCGGATCCGGAAATCGCCGAAATCCTCGACGCCGAACTATCCAGGCAGCAAAACGGACTCGAAATGATCGCATCCGAGAATTTCGTGCCACGCGCCGTCCTACAGGCACAAGGCTCCGTACTGACCAACAAATACGCCGAAGGCTATCCGGGACGCCGCTACTACGGCGGCTGCGAGCAGGTGGACAAAATCGAAACCATCGCCCGCGAACGCGCCAAAAGCCTATTCGACGCCGAATACGCCAACGTACAGCCGCACTCCGGCGCACAGGCCAACGCAGCCGTCTACCAGGCGCTCGTCAAACCCGGCGACACGGTCCTCGGCCTCGCCCTCGACCACGGCGGCCACCTCACCCATGGCATGAAAATCAACTTCTCCGGCCGCTTCTACCACGCCGAAGCCTACGGCGTGAATCCCGAAACCTTCCGCATCGACCCGGAAATCATCCGCCAGCGTGCGCTCGAAACCCATCCCGCCATGATCATCGGCGGATGGAGCGCCTACCCGCGCATCGAAGACTTCAAAGCCATGAAGGAGATCGCCGACGAGGTCGGCGCCAAATTCTGGGTGGACATGGCCCACTTCGCCGGCCTCGTAGCCGCCGGACTGCATCCAAGCCCCGTCCCATACGCCGACGTCGTATCCTCCACCGCGCACAAAACCCTCGGCGGCCCACGCTCCGGCTTCATCCTCGCCAAGCAGGAATACGCCAAGAAACTCAACTCCGCCGTATTCCCCGGCCAGCAAGGCGGCCCGCTCATGCACGTCATCGCCGGCAAGGCCGTCGCCTTCAAAGTCGCCGCCACCCCGGAATTCAAAGACCGCATGCAACGCACCCTCGACGGCGCCAAGATCCTTGCCGAACGCCTCATGGCCGACGACGTCAAAAACAACGGCATCAGCGTCCTGACCGGTGGCACCGACGTGCACCTGGTCATGGTCGACCTACGCAACAGCGAAATGGACGGCAAACAAGGTGAAGACCTCCTCGCACAATGCGGCATCACCATCAACCGCAACACCGTCCCGTTCGACCCACGCCCCGCATCCGTGGCCTCCGGCCTGCGCATCGGCACCAGCGCACTCGCCACCCGCGGCTTCGGACCCAAGGAATACGAGGAAGTCGCCGACATCATCGGCACCGCTCTCGCCGCAGGACAGGACGCCGACGTCGACGCGCTCAAGGCGCGCGTCGACAAGCTTGCCGAAGACTTCCCGCTTTACCCGGGACTCGACCAAATCCACTGATCACCAGCCTCGACTGACGAAATCGCGTCCCGCCGCGCAACCAACGACCCGAAAATGGCCGTCATTGCCCAGCGAGGCGTGATTTCGCGCTATTCTAAGAGACTATGACGAATCCACAGAACCAAGGCACCGCCATGAACGCCGACGTGTTCGAAGCAGTATGCGCCATGGGCGACGCAGCCCGCACCGCGCAATCGCAACTTGCCCAGGCAAACACCGAAGCCAAAAACCAACTGCTCAACGCCATCGCCGACGCACTCGACCAGCATGCGGACGACATCGCCGCAGCCAACACGCTCGACATGAACCAAGCCGAAACCGACGGCATGGACGCCGGCAAACTCGACCGACTCAGATTCGACCAGCAGCGCATCACCGCCGCCGCGCAAGGCGTACGCCACGTGGCATCCCTACCAGACCCCATCGGCGAAATCGTACGCGGATACCATCTGGAAAACGGCCTACGACTGCAGCAGGTACGCGTCCCCATCGGCGTGCTCGGCATGATCTACGAAGCACGTCCCAACGTCACCGTCGACGTTGCCTCCCTATGCATCAAATCCGGCAACGCCGTCCTGCTGCGCGGCGGACACGCGGCCGAACACACCAACGCGGCAACACTCGCCGTCATCGCCGACGTACTCACCAAACACGGATACGACCACAACATGATCGCCACCGTAGACCAATACGGACGCGACGGCGCCACCGCCATGATGGAAGCACGCGGCCACATCGACGTGCTCATCCCACGCGGGGGAGCAGGACTCATCCAAGCCGTGGTACGCAACTCCAAAGTCCCCGTCATCGAAACCGGAGCCGGCAACGTGCACATCTACGTCGACCGCACCGGCAACCCCGACAAAGCCATCCCCATCCTCATCAACGCCAAAACCCAACGCGTCGGCGTATGCAACGCCACCGAAAAACTCCTCGTCCACAAAGACATCGCCGAAAGCTTCCTGCCGAAAGCCGCGGCAGCGCTCGCCGCAGCGGGAGTCGAAATGCATGCCGACGAACGCGCGTATGGCATCATCGAACATGCCGGAATCGCAAATGCGCAACTCGTGCATGCCACCGACGAGGATTGGGACACCGAATATCTGGCACTCAAAATCGGCATCAAGGTGGTCGACTCGCTTGACGAGGCCATCGCGCATATCAACCGTCACTCCACCGGGCACACCGAATCCATCATCGCCGAAGACTATTCGGCCATCGAGGAATTCACCGCCCGCATCGACTCGGCGGTGGTGATGGTCAACGCCTCCACACGTTTCACCGATGGCGGCGTGTTCGGATTCGGCGCGGAACTTGGCATCTCCACACAGAAGATGCATGCGCGCGGTCCGATGGGGCTGCGCGAGATGACCACGACCAAATGGATTGGCTACGGAACAGGACAGGTGAGAGAATGAGCGACGAAGTCATGCAGGACAATATGCAGCACACCATGCAGGACAACAAGAACCCATGGAACGCGGACTTGACCGACCCAATGCTCAGATTGCGATTGGCATCCGAACGATTGAGCATCGTGCGGTATGTGTTCCTTGTGCAGGTCGAAGACGGTATCGCGTCCGCGGACGAACGCGCCTCGCTCGAATACGCCGACGCGGTGTTGATCGGCTGGCCCGAAACCGACGCTTCGGACGTCATCACTCCCGATGCCGCCCAGCTTGACGATATCGACGAGCAGATGCGGGTCATGGAACAGCACATCGCCAAGTTCAGCGCGATGGAACGAGATCATGACATCGTCGGCATGACCGACACGCTGATTCGTGTCACCGAGCGCGTTGCCGGAATCCGCAGTATATACCAGCCGGATTTCCCGCTGCCGACATTCGCCGAGATTCGACGTGTGGTGCAGGACGAGTGGGATGAGGATATGGACAAGATCGATCCCGACAACGCCTCACCGACCGCGGACAGCATCGAGCAGGAAACCGCCGACGCGGACAAAGAGCAGCAGGCCGAGAAACAGGCCGAACAGCAGGCCGATGGCGCGCAAAAGAGCGGAGCGTCCGCATGACCGGACCAAAACGCATGCGGCCGGAATCTGCGGAGGCCGATCCCGAACTGACCGTCAGCTACGTGGTCGAGCCGGAACGACGCATGTCGGAACTATCCGTAGACCGGCCGCAATCAGCCGTGACCACCGGACGCAGGTCCGCACGAGGCAACTGGCACAACCGGTTGCGCATCGGCATCATGGGCGGCACTTTCGATCCGATCCATAACGGCCATTTGGTCGCAGCCTCCGAAGTGTCCTGGGTGTACGACCTCGACGAGGTGATCTTCGTGCCGACCGGACGGCCGGTGTTCAAGTTGGACAAGAAGGTCACCAATGCGGAGGACCGGTACCTTATGACGGTCATCGCCACCGCGTCGAATCCGAAATTCACCGTGTCGCGCGTGGACATCGACCGTCCCGGCGTCACCTACACCATCGACACCCTGCGTGACATCCGCGCCCAGTATCCCGATGCGGAACTGTTCTTCATCACCGGTGCCGACGCCGTGGCGGAGATCATGCAATGGAAGGACGCCAACAAGATGTGGGAGCTGGCGCATTTCGTGGCCGTGACACGTCCCGGTTATTCCTCGCCGGACGGCGTGAAATTACCTGAAGGCAAGGTGGATACGCTGGAGATTCCCGCTTTGGCGATTTCCTCCACGGATGTGCGTCGCCGCGCCGAACATGGCGAACCCGTCTGGTATCTCGTACCCGATGGCGTGGTGCAATACATCGGTAAACACGGCCTATACCGATAGAAGATGGATGGGGCCGTCCGCATGGCCCCCGAACACACGGGGTCGGTGAGGTCTGCGCGGCCGGTTAGTATGGGTCACATCCACTTCGCTAGAACAGACGTTTGGAGACACGGTGAGCGCAATCCTTGAAGGAAAGCCGGATAAGAACCTTATCCTTGTCACAGGCAGAGCACACCCGAAGCTGGCGGCGGAAGTCGCCGAACAGCTCGGCATCGATGTTCTGGAAACCACAGCATATGACTTCGCGAACGGCGAAATGTACGTGCGCTACACCGAATCCGTGCGCGGCGCGGACGTGTTCGTGCTGCAAAGCCATTCCAATCCGGTCAACCAGGCCATCATGGAACAGCTCATCATGATCGATGCGCTGAAGCGCGCTTCCGCCCGTTCCATCACCGCGGTCTGCCCGCTGCTGGGCTATTCCCGCCAGGATAAGAAGCACCGCGGCCGCGAGCCCATCTCCTGCCGTCTGGTGTTTGACCTGCTCAAGACCGCAGGCGCCGACCGCATCATGAGCGTCGATCTGCATGCGGCGCAGTCGCAAGGCTTCTTTGACGGCCCGGTCGATCATCTCATCGCCATGCCGGTGCTGGTCGACTATATCCGTGACCGTTTCTCCAACCAACTTGACAACGTCGCTGTCGTCTCCCCGGACGCCGGTCGTATCCGTGTTGCCGAACAGTGGGCGCAGCGCCTCGGCGGCGGTCCGCTCGCCTTCGTGCACAAGACCCGCGACATCACCCGCCCGAACCAGGCGGTCGCCAACCGTGTGGTCGGCGACGTCGCAGGCAAGGACTGCGTGCTTGTCGACGACCTGATTGACACCGCGGGCACCATCGCCGGCGCATGCAACGTGCTTAAGGATGCCGGAGCCAAGTCGGTGACCGTCGTCGCCACGCATGGCGTGCTGTCCGGCCCGGCCGTGGACCGACTGAAGAACTGCGGCGCACGCGAGGTCGTGCTCACCGATACCGTGCCGATTCCGGAAGAAAAGCGTTGGGATGGGTTGACTGTCCTGTCGATTGCGCCGCTATTGGCCAGCGCCATTCGCGCCGTGTTCGAGGACGGTTCCGTCGCGGAGCTGTTCGACACGTATCCGGAGCATCACGGGCAGGGATTCCTGTTCGCCTGATTGTATTGATTTTCGACGGTGACATTTTGATTATTGGCGATTAGAATGCCGCCGTCGCTTTTTAAGGGTCCTGATTTATTCGGGGCCCTTATTCTTTTGCTTGGCGTTTTATATCGTTTTTTGTATCGGACGTTCGATGGAATGCCCCCGACACGGGTTGTTTTTTTATGTTGATAAGTTTGTTGTGTTTTGCAGCAAAGTCGAAAGTGTTCGTAAACCAACGTTTTGCTGAAGAATCGCTTCGTGTAATGCTTTTCTTGCTTCTGTGGGCGAGATGTATTCGCATTGTTTGCAAACGATTTCAGTGAAAAAGAAAGGTGATTATGGACTGGAATATAAGGGATTTGCATTTGTTTAGTATTCCTTTGCTGTAAAAAGATGTATTTTCAGGAACCGTTTGCAGATTTGTGGCGCTTGAGGTATATTGTCATCATCCGAATGACGCAAGGAGGCGCTTCAAGGTTTCCGGCCAAATTCGGCTTGAAGGAAGTAATCAAGGAGAAGAATTCAATGATGAATCGTATTATCAAAACAGCAGTGTGTATGACCGCGGTCGCGGCGATGTCCGTTGGCACTTTGGCCGCATGTGGTAGCTCGGATTCGGGCTCTGACGCCAAAGGTAAGGTTTATTATCTGAACTACAAGCCGGAGATTAATGACGCTTGGAAGGCTCTAGCGAAGAAGTACACGGAGAAGACGGGTGTGGAGGTCAAGGTCGAGACCGCTGCGTCAGGCACGTACCAGCAGACGCTGAAGTCCGAGTTCGCCAAGTCCGAGGCCCCGACTTTGTTCCAGCTCAGCGGTGTGGCTGAGTACCAGACGTGGAAGGCTTACACTTCCGACATGTCTGACACTGAGCCGTATAAGCAGCTCAAGGATAAATCCATGGTTCTGAAGGACGGCGATAGCGTCGGAGGTGTCCCGTATGTAGTGGAGGCATATGGCCTGATCTACAACAAGGATCTGCTGGCCAAGTACATCGCTACCGATGGCGCCAAGATCAAGAGCGCTGACGACATCGACAACTTCGACACCTTGAAGGCCGTGGCTGATGACATCCAGGCTAAGAAGGACCAGCTTGGTGTCAAGGGCGCGTTCACCTCGGCCGGTTTCGATTCCAGCTCCGACTGGCGTTTCAAGAGCCTCTTGGCCAACAATCCGTTGTATTTCGAGTTCCGTGACGATAACGTCACCGAGCAGCCGGAATCCATCAAGGGCACATATCTGCCGCAGTTCAAGCAGATCTTCGACCTGTATCTGGAAGATTCCACCTGCCCGAAGTCCCAAGTCAGCTCCAAGACCGGTGACGACGCGAATTCCGAGTTCGCGCTCGGTGAGGCTGTATTCTACGAGAACGGCACTTGGGCATGGCCTGATTTGCAGAAGGCTGGAGTGAAGGCCGAATCCGTGGGCATGATGCCGATTTACATGGGTGTTGAGGGCGAGGAGAATCAAGGTCTTGACGTGAACTCCGAGGCATATTGGTGCATAAACTCCAAGGCATCCGACGCGGACAAGAAGGCCACCAAGGACTTTCTGAAGTGGGTCATCACCGACCAGGCCGGCATTGATGCCATCTCAAATGATATGGGGCTGACTACGCCGTTCAAGTCGTTTGAAGACGTCAAGTCAGACAATCCGCTGGTCCAGGCCGAGGTTGCCTATCAGGATTCCGGCAAGGAGGCGGTTTCTACCAGGCCGAACGGTATGTTCCCGTCAGATGAGTGGAAGAACCAGCTCGGTTCCGCGTTGCTTGAGTACGCTCAGGGCACTGGCGATTGGAATGCCGTCAAGAAGGCTTTCGTGGATAATTGGAAGACCGAATACGACGCAACTCACTGATAATCTCGCCATGAAAGAGATGGTGTGACGCTCTTCTGGTGAACAATGGGTCGGAACCAGGGTTTTTCTTCCCCTGGTTCCGACCTTTTCATTATTGCTGAGCTTGTGAGCAGATGGCAATTAGAAGACACGCCGTGGGGAGGGTTGCATTGGTGTTTTTCGGGCTGGTTTTTGGTTGTTTTGGTTTCTTCTGTGTTTTATGGCGATGGAATGGCTTGCGATCGGCGGTTTTCGACACGCCGATGAATGCGTTGCGCCGCAAGGGTTTTTACGGGGTTTGCGGAATGCCGATTTGCGCAAGTGGACGGGTTCGTGTAAGTTAATCCCTTGCTGCCGCTCAGCGAGTGGTCCGGTTCACTCCGGATTGCGAGGTGGGTGAGTGGTGGTGGTTTGAGAACTCAAGAGCGTATTTGTACTACTTCTTTATAGTCAATGATTGCCAGTTCATCGTCCGCTCCTTGCGAGTGGCCGGGAGGCCTTGAAGGACGGTGAGGTTTTTGTGCGATGCGCCTTTCCTTATAAGGCGATCGTCAATTTTCTTTTTTCGAGAGTCATCGTGTCGATGTCTCTTCACGATTTTTTTTGTGGAGGGTTCGATTCTGGCTCAGGATGAACGCTGGCGGCGTGCTTAAC
>OLPH01000149.1_pt1 | contig 96537 bp, 85 predicted proteins | sample 1672951 | NCBI WGS metagenome assembly OLPH01 (sample SAMEA3136740, study PRJEB25190) | human gut metagenome | reverse complement strand
CGCGCAGGGGCGTGGTTTTTATTTTGCTGCCGGTGCTCAGCCGTGGTAGTCGCCGGTCGCGGAATCGACCGTGACGTAGGGCACGACTTTGCCGTCGATCTTCACATAGACCTGATAGATGCCGTTTCCGAGATCCTCGTAGTGGTCGGGCGTGACGCCGTAGTCTTCGAGCAGGCTCCGTTCAAACTTGGCCTTCCAGCCGTCGCTGCCGGCGTCTTTTCCGGCGGCGGGCGTCGGTGTCGCGGCCGGGGCGGCGATGACGGGCGTCTCAACGGCCGGGGCCGCAGGCGTCTGTGCGGGATCGGATGCGGCGGCGGTCTGCCTGCCGCAGGCAGTCAGCGCAAGCAGGAGCACGGCGGTCAGCAGCGCGGCCGCGTGTTTGCGGTGGGGCATGGGCAGTTCCTCCTTGGTGATGGTGTTTTCGCAGACATTTTACATTAAAATTCGCAGAAATACCACCCTGGGGTGCAAAATTCAGATGTGAATTCAGATGTGAATGTTGCGCCCGCCGGTCATTCTTTCAGCGTTCGGACGGAAAACGGGTAGGCGCAGGTCATGCGGTACCAGAATTCCGGCGCGGTTTTTGCCGGATCGTCCGCCGCTGCGATGACATCGGTCCCGTCCTCGATGATGTTCTGGAAGAAAAACGCGCAGACTCTCTGCCACTGCTCCGTGCCGCAGACAAACGCCTCGAGATCCTCCACGACCAGGAGGTCGGCGTTTCCGCACAGCGACCCCGCCGTGTCGTCGAGCGCCCCGGACGGTGTGGCGCACCGGCTGCGCAGCTGCGCGCCGTCGGTGCGCACGACGTGCGCGTGGTCGAGCCGGTCCGCGAGCTCGGCGGCGAACTGTGCACGGTCCGCCATGCTGAGCACCAGCAGGGAACAGGGCAGCGCCTGACGCGCTTGCGTGCGGCGCAGCAGGCAGCGCCGCCGCAGTGCCGCGAACGCCTTCCGGCAGAGCATGTGCAGCTCGTTGTTGTGCAGGCAGACCAGCGCCGTGGCGATCAGCGCAAAGACCGCCGCCGGCAGCCAGCGGAGCCGGGGGGTGCGGATGCGCGCCAGCAGCCTGCCGCAGCCGTATGCCGTCAGGGGGAAAAACAGGGCATAACCGGCCAGCTTCAGGAAGCGGAACGCGGGCAGCCGGTCGGGATACGGGCCGATATCGAACAGCGCGCGATAACCGGGCAGCAGCGGCAGAAGCAGCAGCGCCGCGTCCAGACAGATCAGCAGGATCAGAAATACGGTATGCCATGTTTTTTTCATGTCTCAGGTCCCCTCTCTTTTTGCGGATTCTGTTCCATGATAGCATAAAAAGGCAGCCGGAGCAAACGGACGATAGACGCCATCCGGGCGCAACACCTGCGGCGGGCGGATTTTTTGCGCTTGACAGGGCCTCCGGCGCAGGATATTCTGTCAGCAGAACGGAGGGGACGCGCGTGCCGGAGAAGTATGTTTTTCCTATTTTAATGCTAGTGATTTGGCCCGTCCATTTTTTCTATGTTCGTAGTGCGATTTTCAGCATCTTGAGAGCCGCCATGAGCAAGACGATGACGCAAAAACAGCGAAAGGCGCACCCCGGATTCTGGAACTGGCTGACCTACCGTGGCGTCGCATCGGCAATTCCGCTTCCGATCCGAATTTGGTACTATTGTGAACTGCTCAAATATCCGCTTGCGGCGCTCACGTTTTATGTGCTGATGTGGCTGCTCGGTGTACCGCTCGATTCGCTGCGGAAGTGGCCGGCAATCGTTGTCATTTCTTCAGAACTTCCGTTAGCCATATATTTTTTCTTTTTTACTGTGCCGGAGGCGGGAACAGGAGATCGTTTGCCCGCGTGGACGGTCAAGCACTTTTCCCCCGACCGCAGCGACGGCAGAAAGCCGCGGTGATGACATGCGCGGAAAACAGAGTTCAAAAATCAGTCTGAAAAAGCGGCTGCTCAAACGGCGGCAGGCGCTGACCAGGCGCTGGGACAAGCAAAGCACGCGCCGTCATCTGCCGCTGTACCTGCTGCTTCTTAGCAAAACGTAAAAAACACCGCCGCAGGTTTTTCCCTGCGGCGGTGTTTTTCTGCCCACGTGCGAATAGAACAAAAAAATTGAATGAATAAATACTAATGTGCGACTAATGTGCGCCGTTTCTCCTCAATTGCCCGCAAGCTGGAAAAACGCTGGAATATATGGGTTTTCAGACCTATAATAAGCGCATATAACCGTATCAAAAATAATTCATGTATGAATATGCTAATAATACGACGAATAATGAAATTAAATTCACCAAAAACCTTGTGTGCTTTGTCAATTGAAAAAACTTACATTTCAGACGTAAACTGCACATAAGATTTTTTCCGTCTGCGGCGCACTCCTGCTGCTCCGGCGGTGAAGAATCCAATCTCATACAGAAAGAAGGCTTATCATGAAGAGGAGAATCTTGACTCTGCTGCTGACGCTGGTCATGGTGCTGTCGCTTCTGCCCGGCACGGCGCTCGCCGTGAACGACAGCAGCGCACCCGCCGTGACGTATGCCGATCTGGCAGACATCAACGGTACTGCGCTCGTCCCTGACGGCGCAGGCGAAAACACGGAACTGACCGTAGCGGATGCAGTGCGTGCACTGCTGCTGTGGACGGGCATGACCGAGCAGCAGCTCGGCTCGTTCCCGGATGACTATCTGGCTCAGGCTCGCAGCATGGGCATGATCGACACGGACACCGACGCCGACGCGCCCTGCACGCTCGCGGCTTACCGCCAGATGAAGGCGGTCGCCGACCAGATGTATGACGCGCTGCACGCCGACAAGCTGCAGCCGCTGTACATGAACGGTATGGCGCAGCCCATCTTCCCCTACACGACCGGCGAGGTCACGGAGGGCTACAGCAACGACGAGAGCGACATCATCCGCTACTGCGTCTATGTCGAGACCAACTACGACACCGACGACGACGGCAAGCTCGACCTCGTCAAGGCGCTCGTGCAGATCCCGCGCGCAGCGATGGAGGGCAACTACAAGGCGGCCACCATCTACGAGGCGCGCCCGTACATCACCGGCTGCAACGAGAGCATGAACCCCGGCAAGAACCTCGGCAGCGAGAGCTATGACATCTCCAAGCTCTACAGCCAGCCGGACAAGCGCGTGCCCGCCGGCACCGCCACGACCGCGGACGCGGCAGCTGCTGCCGACAGTGCCGACTGGTACTACTGGAACCCGTATGAGCAGATGTACGACTACGAGGACCTCAACTGGTATGACTACTATCTTGTGCGCGGCTTTGCCGTGGTCGAGTGCGGCGGTCTGGGCACGAAGGGCTCCGACGGCTTTGAGACCTGCGGCACCGATCTGGAGATCGATGCGTTCAAGTGCGTGATCGAATGGCTGCACGGCGACCGCGTGGCCTACACCGACAAGACCAGCAACGTCGCCATCTCGGCCGACTGGTCGAGCGGCAAGATCGGCATGACCGGCCGCTCCTACGCCGGCACGACGCAGTTCGGTTTGGCAACGACCGGCGTCGCCGGCCTTGAGACCATCGTCCCCGTCGCCGGCATCGCGAGCTGGTATGAGTACACCAACTCTCAGGGCATCTCCACCAACAGCCTCGTCAACTACTCCGAGCGGCTCGGCTGGTACTGCAACGGCCGCTACCTCGATCCGGACGACTACGCGACCATCGCCGAAAAGTACGGCAACTACATGTACCAGATCCAGCAGGATCAGCTCAAGAGCAACGGCGACTACTCCGAGCACTGGGCGACCCGCGACTACACGCTTGACGCGGAAAACATCAAGTGCCCGGCGCTGATCGTGCACGGCCTCAACGACGACAACGTGCGCACGAAGGAATTTGACCTCATGTATCAGGCCTATCAGAAGGCCGGCGTGAACGTTAAGCTCCTGCTGCATCAGGATGCGCACCTGACCCCGAGCTACCCCGCCGGCAACCTCGAGTTCTACATTGACGGCGAGAGCTACAACAACGTCCTCAACCGCTGGTTCAGCCACTACCTGTGCGGCGTGGAAAACGGCGCCGAGAACATGGCCGCCGTCACCGCGCAGAGCAATGTCGACGCCTCCGTCTGGAACACCTATGACAGCTGGACGACCGACGAGAGCATTGCCCTCTCCAACGCCGACGACACCGGCACGACCACCATCAACAGCGACTACGCCACGCAGGGCATCAACCGCAGAAACTGGCGTGACGCGCTGACCGCCGGCTCCACCGACGTGAGCGCCATGTACACCATGGATGTCGACGCCGACACCGTCATCAAGGGCAGCGTGGCCGTGAGCTTCACCGCCAGCGCTGATAACTATGACGCGCCGGAGACGACCAGCCCGCGCGGCACCGTCGACCACGACAACTATGTCGGCGAAGAGACGAACGCCCTTGACCACGACAACTACGTTGGCGCGGCGAGCGCTGACGGCGCTGTGACCGTGTCCCTGCCGGACGGCGCCGATCTGATCGACCGCGACGCGCTCATGGTCAGCGCCATGCTCGTCGACATCGCGCCCGAGGGCACGACGTTCCCGGCCTACAACACGCAGGGCAGCTATGTGCCCAAGACCATCACCGCCGGCGGCGCGTGGATGGGCGGCGGCCTGAACAACTATGACTACGCCGAGCTCAACGCCACCGACGTCAGCTACAAGATCATTGCGCGCGGCTGGATGGACCTCTGCAACCCCGGCGCTGGCTATGACTCCGCCTCCGCCGGCACGAAGGTCGCCCTCAAGGTCGGCGAGAACCACGACTACACCATCTACCTGCAGCCGAACCTCTACACCGTCAAGGAAGGCCACAAGCTCGCACTCGTGATCTACACCTATGAGCCGGGCAAGGCCAACTACAGCCAGGACTACCAGATCACGCTCGAAAACGCTTCCGTCAGCGCGGAGATCCCCGTTGATAAGATCCCGGCCGTTCCGGCGCTTCCGTTCACGGACGTCCCCGCAGACACCGAGCTCTACGCCGCTGTGAAGTGGGCCTACTTCAGCGCCCCGCAGATCACGGTCGGCGTGACCGAGACCACCTTTGCCCCCGCCAGCACCTGCACCCGTGCCGAGGTTGTCACCTTCCTGTACCGTCTGGCCGGTGAGCCGGATGTGTCCGGCACGGCGCTTCCGTTCACGGATGTGGCCGAGGATGCCTACTATACCGACGCGGTGAAGTGGGCGGCAGCCAACGGCGTGACCGCCGGCACGAGCGCCACCACCTTCAGCCCGAACGACACATGCACGCGCGCACAGGCCGTCACGCTGCTGTATAACGCAGCCGGCGCACCGGCCGTGAGCGACACGGTGAGCTTCGCGGATGTGGCGGCAGACGCCTACTACGCCGATGCTGTTGCATGGGCGGCAGCCAACGGCGTGACCGTCGGCACGAGCGCCACCACCTTCAGCCCGGACGACGCATGCACGCGCGGCCAGATCGTGTGCATGCTCTACCGCGGCGACACGCAGGCCTGAGCAAGACACAGAAAATCACCCCAAAAAGCGGCAGCGCCCATTGCGAATGCAATGGGCGCTGGTTTTTTGTACAGACGGCTTGCCGTTTGAGGATCACGCCGGAAGCTCTCTTGCGCGCTGCGGCGCGTGTTTGACAACATCCTGAGCAACGCCGCCAAATATTCCGCCGGCGACCTGACCGTCACGCTGACGCCGGACGGCGCGGTCACGTTCGCCAATCATGCGCCAAACCTCAGCTGCGTACAGGCAAACCAGCTCGTCGACCGCTTTTTCACCGTCGAGACGGCGCGCGCTCGGCCGGGCGGGGGAGCGGGGGAGCGGGGGAGCGGCGCCGCGGCCCGCCGGTCCCCGGCATCCGCCGCGGCGGGGAAAGCGCCGGAAACCTTGCGCCGGGTGACAGTTTTTGACCCGGAAGTTGCGTTTTGCCGGACAGTTTTGCGGGAAAACCCGGCGCCGCTTGACAATATCCACCGGCTTTATGCTATAATGACTCTCCTGCTTTGCGGCTGCGGCCGCAGCGGGAACGATCCGTTATGCTGAAAATCCATAAGGAGGTCAGAAATGACGAAATACAATCAGGTCACGCCGGAGATCGCCGCGCAGCTTCAGGCCATCGTGGGCGCGAAGCGCTTTTTCGCAGGCGACGCGGTGAAGGACGACTTCAGCCACGACGAAATGCCCATCTACGGCAAGTATTACCCCGAGGTGGTCTGCGAGGCCGAGAGCACCGAGGAAGTGTCCGCAATTCTGCGCGTGTGCTACGATAACAACATTCCCGTCACGCCGCGCGGCGCGGGCACGGGCCTCGTCGGCGGATGCGTGCCGCTGTGCGGCGGCGTGGTGCTGTGCACGACGCGCATGAACAAGATCCTCTCCTATGACATGAACAACCTCGTCGTGCACATCCAGCCCGGCGTGCTGCTGTGCGACCTCGCGGCCGACGCGCTCACGCACGGCCTGATGTACCCGCCCGACCCGGGCGAAAAGACCGCGACCGTGGGCGGCAACGTGTCCACGAACGCGGGCGGCATGCGCGCCGTGAAGTACGGCGTCACGCGCGACTACGTGCTGGCCATGACCGTGGTGCTGCCCGACGGCAGAGTCATGGAGCTTGGCAAGACCGTGTGCAAGACCAGCTCCGGCTACAGCCTGCTGCACCTGATGATCGGCTCGGAGGGCACGCTCGGCGTCATCACGGAGCTGACGCTCAAGCTCATCCCGAAGCCGGAAATGAACGTGAGCCTCATCCTCCCGTTTGCCGACGTGGAGACCGCCATCGCCTCCGTGCCGAAGATCAAGCTGGCCAACCTTGACCCGCAGTCGATCGAGTTCATGGAGCGCGACATCGTCAATTCCTCGGCGGCATTTACCGGCAACACCATCTTCCCCACGGTCGTGGACGGCAAAGAGGCGGGTGCGTACATTCTCGTCACCCTCGTCGGCGACAGCGAGGCCGAACTGACCGCGAAGATGGACCGCCTCGGCGCGCTTGCCGAGCAGTGCGGCGCGTACGACACGCTCGTCGTCTGGACCGACGGCCTGAAAAAGGACGTCTGGGCCGCGCGCAGCGCGTTTCTGACCGTCATCGAGGCGGACACGAAGCTGCTCGACGAGATGGACGTCGTCGTGCCGGTCGACCGCATCGCGGAGTTTCTCGTCTACACCCGCGCCACCGGCAAGGCGGAGGGCATCACCATCCGCAACTTCGGCCACGCGGGCGACGGCAACCTGCACATCTACTGCTGCGCCAACGACATGGCGCTCGACGAGTTCAAGCGCCGCAGCAAGGCCGTCATGGACAAATGCTATGCCAAGTGCACCGAGTTCGGCGGGCAGGTCTCCGGCGAACACGCCATCGGCCACGCAAAGAAGCAGTACCTGGTGGAGTCCGTCGGCGAGACGGCGTTCGGGCTCATGCAGGCGATCAAGCAGGTGTTTGACCCCAAGGGTATCCTCAACCCCGGCAAGGTCTGCACCAATGTGGAGGAGGGCTGAAGCATGCTGAATATTCTTGTTTGCGTCAAGCAGGTGCCCGACATCAACCTCGTGAAGATGGACCCCGTCACGGGCAGCCTGATCCGCGCGGGCGTGCCGGCGATCCTCAATCCGCTGGACGCCAACGCGCTTGAGGCGGCCGTGCGTGTCAAGGAGGCGCACGGCGGCACGGTCACCGTCATCACGATGGGGCCGGACATGGCCAAGGAGGCGCTGCGCGAGTGCCTCGCCGCGGGCGCGGACCGCGCCGTGCTGCTGTCTGACCGCGCGTTTGCCAACGCTGACACCCTCGCCACGAGCTACGTCATCGCGAGCGCGGCAAAGCTGCTCGGTGCGTTTGACCTCATCTTCTGCGGCAAGGAGTCGCTCGACGGCGCCACCGGGCAGATGGGCTCGCAGCTGGCCGAGCGCTTCGGCGCGAGCCAGATCTCCTCGACGGCGAAGATCGTCGAGGTGGACACGGCCGCGCACACCATCACGGCCGAGCGCGACCTCGAGCGCGGCACGGAGGTGCTGCGCGCGAAGTATCCCTGCCTGCTCACGGTCGAGAAGGCGAACTTCCGCCCCCGCATCCCGAACCTGAAGCGCTGGAAGGCCTCGCGCACCGCGGATATCGCGGTCTACAGCGCGGCCACCATCCCGGGGCTCGACCCCGCGCAGATCGGCGACCCCGGCTCCCCGACGAAGGTGCCGCGCACCTATCCGCCGGAGGTCGGCGCGAAGGGCAGCATGATCGACGAGGGCAGCACGGAAAAGAACGTGGACCGGCTCTTTGAGCGGATCGCGGACGTGCTTTGAGGAGGTGCAGGCAGTGAATAAGACAGATTACAAAGACATGTGGGTCTTCATCGAGCGCGACGGCGACAGCGTGCTGCCGGTCTCGCTCGAGCTGTGCTCGGAAACGCGCAGACTCTGCGACGCGAGCGGCGAGAAACTCGTCGCGGTCATCGTCGGCAGCATCTCGGACGGCGAGCTGCAGCGCGTGCTCGACTGCGGCGTGGACAAGGTCATCCACGTGACCGGCACGGGCTATGACTACTTCAATAACGATGCGTACACCAACCTCTTCACCGTCCTGTGCCGGAAGTACCGGCCCACGGCGGTCATGGTCGGCGGCACGATCAACGGGCGCGACTTTGCGCCGCGCTTCGCCGCGCGCCTCGGCACCGGCTGCACTTCGGACGCGACCGAGCTCGTCTGGGATCCCAAGACGACGGACATCGAGTTCGTTGAGCCTGCTGTCGGCGGCAAGATGATGGCCGTCATCACCGTGCCGGTGGCGCGCCCGCAGGTCGGCACGATCCGCCCGGGCACGTTCAAGTGTGTGCCCTGCGGCGCGCGTGCGCACGAGGTCATCGAGGAGCACATCGACTTCCCGGTCGCGGACATCCGCACCGAGATTCTCGATTTCCGCGCCGACGATCTCGACGAGAGCCTGAACATCGCGGACGCGGACGTGATCGTCTGCGTCGGCAACGCGATCAAGGGGGCGGACGCCCTGCCGCGCTATCGCCGTCTGGCAGAGCGCCTCGGCGGCAAGGTCGCCTGCACGCGCCCGGTGTTCGACCGCGGCGTGCTGCCGTTCAAGCTCGTCATCGGGCAGTCCGGCACCGTGGTCAAGCCGAAGCTGCTGCTGTCGTTCGGTGTGTCGGGCGCGGTCAACCACGTCACGGGCTTTTCGGACGCGGACGTGGTCGTCGCCGTGAACACCGATCCCGAGGCGGCGATCTTCAACTACTGCACCTACGGCATCGTCGGCGACATGGACGAGGTCTGCGAGGCCATGCTCGCAAAGCTCGGCGAGTGAGCCGGGGCAAACATGCAAAAAAGCACCCGAGAGGGTGCTTTTTTGCGTGTTGCCCACCGTGCCGTAGGCGTCATAGTCCAGCAGGTAGTGCTGCCAGAAGCCCGTCCGGCGCAAAGGATATCGGTATGCAGCCGATGAGCGCGTCGGACGCAGCATCTTCAAAAATCCGGGCTGGGCAAAGGGCATACCATAAAACAAAAAGCAAAAAAGGACCTGGCATAGCCAGGTCCTTTTTTCTGGCACCCCCGGCTGGATTCGAACCAGTGGCCTGCCGCTTAGGAGGCGGCCGCTCTATCCAACTGAGCTACGGGGGCACAACAGCGCTATTTTAGCGCAAAGGACGGCGGGTGTCAATGACCGGCGGTTGGGAAACGGGACGATGCGGCGGGGCAGGGGCACGGTTGCGCGCGGCGGGAAATCATGGTATGATAAACAGACTGCGCAAAGGAGGTAGCCCCATGCGTCTCATCCGCGAGGAAAAAACCTTCATCCGGGAGGCCGTTTTGCTCATGCTCCCGATGATCTTGCAAAATTTTGTGACGTTTTCCATGTCCATGGCCGACACGTTCATGGTCGGCGTGCTCGGCGAGACGGCGCTCGCCGCCGTGACGATGGCCAACAGTCCGTTTTACGTCATGCAGCTGATGATCTTCGGCGTGCAGAGCGGCATGAGCGTGCTCGTGGCGCAGTACCACGGCCGCGGCGATCAGGAGGCCATCAACCGCGTGATGGGCATCGCGCTGTTCGTGTCCACGACGATCACGGGCCTGCTCGCCATCACGGCGTTCTGCATCCCGGAGCAGATCATGCGCGTGCTCACCAACAATGCCGACCTCGTCGCGCCCGGCGCGGCGTACACGCGCTACGTCGGCTTTTCGTACTTCTTCTCCGCCATCAGCGGCGTGTACATCGCCGCCCAGCGCAGCACGGAAAATCCCCGCCTCGGCGCCGTGCTGCTCACCGTGTCCGGCGCGCTGAACATCTTCCTCAACTGGGTGCTCATCTACGGCAAGCTCGGCGCGCCCATGCTCGGCTGCGCGGGCGCGGCCGTCGCCACGCTCATCAGCCGCGCGTTCGAGGTCGCAGTGCTGTGCGTGTATGCCGCCGTCAGCCGCCGGCTGCCGCTCATGCCGCGCGCGCTGCTGCACCCCGGCCGCGTGATCGCAAAGGACTTCGCCAAATACGCCCTGCCCGTCGTGTGCAACGAGTGTCTGTGGTCGCTCGCGTTTTCGCTCTACACGGTCATCATGGGGCATATGGACAATAACACGCCCATCCTCTCGGCCTACACCATCGCCGGGAATCTGCAGCGCATGATGACCCCGGCGTCGTTCGCCGCGGGCGGCGCGGCCGCCGTGCTCATCGGGCGGGAGATCGGCCGCGGCAACCGCGGCAGCGTGCAGCGCAAGGCGTGGGTGCTCGACGCTCTGGCGCTCGTCGTCGGATTCGTGTGCATGGGCATCATCGCGCTCGTGCGCAATGTGCTGCTGCGGCCGTACATCCTGCCGCTGATGCACATGGAGGGCGAAGCGTGCGACATTGCGATGTATATGATGGGGATCTTGATGCTCGTGCAGCCGGTGTCGAGCGTGAGCCTGACGAACATCGTCGGCGTGCTGCGCGGCGGCGGCGACGTGCGCTATGCGATGCTGTGCGACGTCGGGCCGCTGTACGCCGTGTGCCTGCCGCTGGCGGCGCTCGCGGCGCTGGTGTGGAAGCTCGACATCCGGTATGTGTACCCGCTCATGTCGATCGATGTGATCGTGCAGATCTTTTTGTGTTTCCCGCGGCTGCGCTCCGGCAGGTGGATCCACGATGTGACCCGCGGCGCGGGGGAGCTGGAGGCGTGACGGGGGCATTGCCAAAGGCAATGCAGGATCTCATCCGAGGCGGGCCTTGCCCCCTCGGGCTCCCCTGCGGCTCAGACGCTCTTGGGATGGTGCGCCATTCGCTTCGTGAGGAGAAGGCATTGCCAAAGGCGATGCCGGATCTCATCCGAGGCGGGCCTTGCCCCCTCGGGCTCCCCTGCGGCGCAAATGGCTTTGAAATGAGACCATTCTCTCGGCAAGCAGCAGCGCGCATCCCTGTGCAAAGCTGCAAAATCAATGCCCGAATATGCGAAAAAGGCTCGCCCAATCGGGCGAGCCTTGTTCGGTGCAATCATTGCAATTCACACAGCGCGGGTGACCTTGCCGCTGCGGAGGCAGCGGGTGCATGCGTAGACGTGCTGGGGTTTGCCGTCCACGATGGCCTTGACGCGCTTCACATTGGGTTTCCAAGTGCGGTTCGAGCGGCGGTGAGAGTGGCTCACTTTGATGCCGAAGCTCAAGCCCTTGTCGCAAAACTGACATTTTGCCATTGGTTGAAGCACCTCCTTCTCTATTGTCTGCGAGAACAGCTTTCTCATAATAGCAGAAACCCCGGCCGATTGCAAGATGATTTTCACATTTTCTGCGCATTTTCCGTCCGGCGGCCGGAAAAAATGCCCGGCACACTGCAAAAGCCGTTGCCAAACGCCGCCGCTTTGGGTACAATGGGAAGCGGGGGAGCAGGTGCTCCGCCCGGACGAAACAACTTCGCCGCCGCACCGGCGGCTTTACCGGAAAGGAGGCGCGCACGATGGGCGCACCGCATTATACCGTCGCGCTGCAAAAGATCGCTGCCGAGCAGGGGCTGACCGTCCTGCACGCGGCCCAGGACTACGCCACGCGCGAGATCCGCACCGCCGACGTCAACCGCCCGGGGCTGCAGCTCGCCGGGTTTTACAACTACTTCGACCCCGAGCGGATGCAGATCATCGGCCGCGTCGAGAGCACGTATCTCGAGACGCTGACCCCCGACCAGCGGCGCGAACGCTTTGAGCAGTTCATGCGCTACAACATCATCGGCCTCGTCATCTGCCACGGCATGGATCCGTTTCCCGAGTGTCTGGAGATGGCCGAAAAGTACGACCGCAACCTCTTTCTCGTGCGCAAGGACACGTCGGAGTTCATGGCCGACCTCATCGCCGCGCTCTCGAGCTATCTCGCCCCGCGTCTGACGCAGCACGGCGTGCTCGTCGAGGTGTTCGGCGAGGGCGTGCTCATCACGGGCGACAGCGGCGTGGGCAAGAGCGAGACGGCGCTCGAGCTCATCAAGCGCGGCCACCGCCTCGTCGCGGACGACGCCGTGGAGATCAAGCGCATCAACCGCACGACGCTCATGGGCTCCGCGCCCGAGATGATCCGCTACTACATGGAGCTGCGCGGCATCGGCGTGATCGACGCGCGGCAGATCTACGGCGTCGGCGCGGTCAAGCCCGAGACGCGCGTGGATCTCGTCGTGCAGCTCGAGCCGTGGGAGGACGGCAAGGCCTACGACCGGCTGGGCCTGACGACGGAATACTGCGAGATCCTCAACGTGCGCGTGCCGTGCGTGACGATCCCGGTCGGGCCGGGACGCAACCTCGCGGTCATCCTCGAGCTCGCCGCCATGAACAACCGCCAGAAGGGCATGGGCTACAACGCGGCGCAGAAGCTCGCCGACGAGCACGACCGCAGCATCGACCTCGGCATCGGGTTCTGACCCGGAAAGGAACGGAAAGTTATGACGAATCTCGACCCCATCGTCCGCGCGCTGCGCGAGCAGCTGCCGGAGCTGGAGATTTTGGAATACGAACCGATGCGCGCGCACTGCTCGTTTCGCATCGGCGGGCCGGCGCGCGCGCTCGTGCGCCCCGCGTCCGCGGAGGAGACGGCGGCCGTCTGCCGCATCGTGCGCGGCGGCGGCGCGCAGCCGCTCCTCATCGGCAACGGCACGAACCTGCTGATCACCGACGGCGATGTTGACCGCATCGTCGTGCAGATGGGCGAGCGCATGGCGGACGTGGCGCGCACCGACGCGACGCACCTGCGCGCGGGCGCGGGCATCCCGCTCGCGCGGCTGGCGCAGGCGGCGCTGGGCTATGGGCTCGCGGGGCTGGAATTTGCCCACGGCATCCCCGGCTCGCTGGGCGGCGCGGTGTCGATGAACGCGGGCGCTTACGGCGGCGAGATGAAGGACGTCGTCGTCTCCACGCGCTATCTTGACCATGACCTGAACCTGTGCGAGGCAGAGGGCGTGGCGCATGATTTCGGCTACCGGCACAGCGTGTTTTCCGACACGGACTGCGTCGTGCTCGGCAGCACGCTCGCGCTCACGCTGGGCGACCCGGCGGAGATCCGGGCACGTATGCTCGACCTGAGCGAGCGCCGCCGCAGCCGCCAGCCGCTCGACCTGCCGAGCGCGGGCAGCACGTTCAAGCGCCCCGCGGGGGGCTACGCCGCTGCGCTCATCGACGCGGCCGGCCTCAAGGGCTATGCCGTCGGCGGCGCGCAGGTGAGTGAAAAGCACGCGGGCTTCGTTGTCAACCGCGGCGGGGCCACGTTTGACGATGTGCTGCGGCTCATGGACCACATCCGCAGCGAGGTGCTGCGCACGTCCGGCGTGGAGCTCGAGCCGGAAGTGAAGATCATCCGGGGGTGACGGGATGGAATTTCTGATCGTATCGGGCCTGTCCGGCGGCGGCAAGAGCCGCGCGGCCGACGTGCTGGAGGATCTGGACTTTTACTGCGTGGACAATATGCCCACGGCACTGCTGACGAAGTTTGCCGAGCTGTGCCTTGCCACGCGCGGACGGTATGAAAAGGTCGCGCTCGTGACGGACATCCGCAGTCAGGAGAGCTTTTCCGAGCTGTTTGCCGCGCTCGGGGAGCTTGGGAGCATGGGCGTGCACTACCGCATTCTGTTCGTCGAGGCATCGGAGAGCGCCATCGTGCGCCGCTACAAGGAGTCGCGCCGGCCGCACCCGCTGCAGGCCGAGAGCGGCTGCTCTCTGCCCGAGGCCGTGCGCCGCGAGAGCGAGCTGCTCGCCCCCGTGCGCGAGCGCGCAGACTTCGTCATCAACACGACGGGCCTCACGCTCGCCATGCTGCAAAAGCGCATCTGCGAGTATTTTGCCGACGGCGGCACGCGGCGCGACATTCTCGTCAACGTCGTGTCCTTCGGCTTCAAGTACGGCATCCCGATCGACGCCGACCTCGTGTTCGACGTGCGCTTTCTGCCGAACCCGTTTTACGTCGAAAAGCTCCGCCCCATGAGCGGCATGGACGCCGAGGTGCAGGAATACGTCCTGCGCAGCGACGTGGCGAAAAATTTCCTCTCCAAGCTCACCGACATGGTCGATTTTCTCCTGCCGCAGTACGCCGCCGAGGGGCGCTATGCGCTCACGATCGGCATCGGCTGCACGGGCGGGCAGCACCGCAGCGTGGCCGTGGCCAAGGCGCTGACGGACTACCTGGCCGCGCGCGACGCCAACGTCCGCCTGCGCAACCGGGACTTTCCCAAGACCTGACGGAGGCGCGCCATGTCCTTTGCATCCGAAGTGAAAAACGAGCTGTGCCGCGTGCCGGTCAGCCGCCACTGCTGCGCCGTGGCCGAGGCCTACGGCGTGCTGCTGTACTGCCACACGTTCACGACGCGGGAGATCCGCATCGTCACGGCGTGCGACGCCTTTGCCGAGCGGCTGCCGAAGCTGTTTCGCCGCGCGTTCGGCGCGCACTTTGCCCTGCCGGCCGGGGAAAAGGCCGGCGGCCGCCACGTGCTGACCATCACCGACCGCGCCGCCGTCGAGACGGTGTTCGCCGCCTTCGGCGCCGATCTCTCGCGCACGGTCGCGCACCACATCAACCTCGCCGTGCTCGAAAACGACTGCTGCAAGGCGTCGTTCCTGCGGGGGGCGTTTCTCGCGGGCGGCAGCGTGACCGCCCCGAGCAAGAACTACCACCTCGAGCTCATCACGGCGCACGCGAGCGTCAGCCGCGAGACGGCCGCCCTGCTCACGGAGCTGGGCTTTGCCGCGCGCAGCATCGACCGCGGCGCGAACACCGTGCTCTATTTCAAGAAGTCCGAGGCCATCGAGGACTTCCTGACCAAGATCGGCGCGCCCTGCGCCGCCATGGACATTATGTCCGCCAAGGTGGAGAAGTCCATGAACAACTCCATCAACCGCAAGGTCAACTGCGACACCGCCAACGCCGACAAGGTCGTCGCCGCGGCGCAGGAGCAGATCGATGCCATCCGCCGCATCGAGCGCGACTACGGGCTCGACGTGCTGCCGGAAAAGCTGCAGAGCGCGGCGCTGCTGCGCATTGCCAATCCCGAGGCCAGCCTGGCCGACCTCGCCACGCTCTCGTATCCGCCGGTGACGAAGAGCTGCCTGAACTACCGGCTGAAAAAACTCATGGAATTTCACATGGACGACTGAAAGGAACGCACGATGGGGTTTGCACACCTGCACGTACATAGTGAATACAGCCTGCTCGACGGCGCATGCCGCATCGGGCCGCTCATCGAGCGCGCCAAGGAGCTGGGCCAGACCGCGCTGGCGATCACCGACCACGGTGTCATGTACGGCGCGGTCGCTTTTTACAAGGCGGCGGTCGCTGCCGGCATCCGGCCGATCATCGGCTGCGAGGTCTATGTCGCCCCGCGCGGCATGACCGACCGCGTCCACGGCGTGGACGATGCCTACACGCACCTGATCCTGCTCTGCCGCGACGAGACGGGCTACCACAACCTGTGCTATCTCGTGTCGGCCGCGTTCGAGCGCGGGTTTTACGGCAAGCCGCGCATCGACTGGCCGCTGCTGCACAAACATGCAGACGGCCTCATCTGCCTGAGCGGTTGCGTGGCGGGCGACATTTCACGCGCGGTGCTGCGGGGGGATTATGAGGCGGCCAAGGCACGCGCCGTGGAGCTGCAGGAGCTCTTCGGTGAGGGGAACTTCTACCTTGAGCTGCAGAACCACCACATGACCGACGAGGCGCGCGTGCGTGCGGCGCTGCTGCGCATCCACCGCGAGACGGGCATCCCCCTCGCGGCGACGAACGACGTACACTATATTAAAAAGCAGGACGCCTACGATCAGGACGTGCTGCTGTGCATCCAGACCGGGCAGACGCTCGACAGCCCGGACCGCCTGCGCTTCCCGAACGACGAGTTTTACCTCAAGAGCGAGGCCGAGATGCGCGCGCTCTTTGACGAATATCCCGACGCGGTGGAAAACACGCAGCGCATTGCTGACCGGTGTCATTTCGACTTCACGTTCGGCCACTACCACCTGCCGCGCTTTCTGCTGCCGGAGGGGGAGACGGACGCGGACGCCTATCTCACGAAGCTGTGCGCGCGCGGCTTTGCCAAACGCTACGGCGACCGGCCGGAGGTGCGAAAGCGGCTGGATTATGAGCTCAACATGATCCGGCGCATGGGCTTTGTGGACTACTTTCTCATCGTGAGCGATTTCATCGGCTACGCCAAGGCCCAGCACATCCCCGTCGGGCCGGGGCGCGGCAGCGCTGCCGGCAGCGTCGTGTCCTACTGCCTCGGCATCACGGACGTCGACCCCGTGCAGTATAACCTCTACTTCGAGCGCTTTCTCAACCCCGAGCGCGTAAGCATGCCGGATATCGACGTGGACTTCTGCGTGCAGCGGCGCGGGGAAGTGATCGACTACGTGATCCGCAAATACGGCGCCGACCACGTGGCGCAGATCGTCACGTTCGGCACGATGGCCGCGCGCGCGGCAGTGCGCGACGTCGGCCGGGTCATGAACATGACCTACGCCGAGGTGGACGCTGTGGCAAAGGCCATCCCCGGCGGCATCAACACCACGCTCGACGAGGCGCTGCAGCAGTCGCAGACGCTGCGCGCCATGTATGACGGGGACGACCGGCTGCACCAGCTCATCGACACGGCCCGCGCCATCGAGGGCATGCCGCGGCATGCGTCCACGCACGCGGCGGGCGTGGTCATCACGGAGCAGCCGGTGTACGCCTACGTGCCGCTGGCGAGCAACGACGGCGCGCTCGTGTGCCAGTTCCAGATGACGACGCTCGAGGAGCTGGGGCTGCTGAAGATGGACTTTCTCGGCCTGCGCAACCTCACCGTGCTCGAGGACGCGGCGCGGCAGGTGCGCCGCCGCGAGCCGGGGTTTCAGGTCGAGCGCATCCCGCTCGACGATAAGAAGACGTTTGACATGCTCGCCGCCGGGCGCACCGTCGGCGTGTTCCAGCTCGAGAGCGCGGGCATCACGGCCGTGTGCATGGGGCTGCGCCCGCGCAGCATCGAGGACATCACCGCCGTCATCGCGCTCTACCGCCCCGGGCCGATGGAGAGCATCCCGCGGTTTCTCGCCTGCTCGGCGCACCCGGAGCGCATCACCTACAAGCACCCTCTGCTCGAGCCGATCCTGTCCGTGACCTACGGCTGCATCGTCTATCAGGAGCAGGTCATCGAGATCTTCCGGCAGCTGGCCGGGTTCTCGCTCGGGCAGGCGGACATGATCCGCCGCGCCATGTCGAAGAAGAAAGAGGCCGTCATCACGGCCGAGCGCGCCGCGTTCGTGCACGGCGACCCGGAGCGGAATATCCCCGGCGCGGTGGCGCGCGGCGTGCCGGAGCGGACGGCAAACGAAATTTACGACGAGATCCTCGCCTTTGCAAGCTACGCCTTCAACAAGGCGCACGCCGTGTCCTACGCCATCGTGTCCTACCGCACGGCGTACATGAAGCGCAACTACCCGCACGAATACATGGCAGCGCTTTTGACCTCCGTGCTCGACAACACGCCGAAGGTCACGGAGTACATCGCCGAGTGCCGCGAGCTGGGCATCCGCCTGCTGCCGCCGGACATCAATGCGTCCGACGCCGACTTCACCGTCGAGGAGGGTGATCTGCGCTTCGGCCTTGTGGCCATCAAGGGCGTGGGGCGCGGACTCATCCAGGCGCTCATGCGCGAGCGGGAGATCGGCGGGCCGTTCACGGCGTTTGACGAGTTCTGCCGCCGCATGAACGGGCACGACCTCAACCGCCGCGCCGTCGAGAGCCTCATCCGCGCCGGGTGCTTCGACCGCATGGGCTACAAGCGCAAGGCGCTCATGCAGTCGGTCGACCGCGTGCTGGGCGGCGCGGCGAGCGAGAGCCGCATGAACCTCACCGGCCAGATGAACCTCTTCAGCGCGCCGGACGACGGGGGAGCGCCCGCCGACACGACGCAGCTCGTGCTGCCGGACGTGGAGGAGTTCACGCGCGCGGAGCTCATAGCCATGGAGCGCGAGACGACGGGGCTGTACCTCACCGGCCACCCGATGGACGACTACCGCGCGCTCGCGCAGCAGGCCAAGGCCGCGCCCATGGGCGACATTCTCGCAAGTTTCCACGCCCCGGCCACGGCCGCGCACCGCTACCGCGACGGGCAGCGCGTCGTGCTGGCCGGTATCTGCACCGCCAGCCGCGAGCGCGCCACGCGCAAGAACACCCGCATGGCCTACCTCCAGCTCGAGGACGACAGCGGCAGCATGGAGGTGCTCGTGTTTTCGCCCGCGCTCGACGCCTGCCGCGACCTGCTGGCGCAGGAAACCCCCGCGCTGTTCGTCGCCGGGCGCATCTCGACGCGGGACGAATCCGACCCCCAGCTCGTGGCGGACAAGGTCCTGCCGCTGACGGAGCAGGGGCTCGAGACCCTGCGCACGCCGCCGCGCCGCGACCCGCCGCCGCGGCCCGAGCCGCCGAAGCGTCACCGGCTCTGGGTGCGGCTGCCGGATAAGGACCACCCGGCCGTGAAGCGCATCGAGCTCATCCTCGAGATGTTCCCCGGCGACGAGCAGCTCGTGCTCGTGTTTGAGGACACGGGCCGGCGCGCCGCGGCCCGCTGCGTCGTGCACCCCGCGCTCGTCGAGGAGCTGCGCGAGCTGGCAGGGCCGGGCAACGTCGCCGTCACGGAGGAGAAAAGCCGTTGACGCGCCGGGCATTTTATGGTATCATGAACGTTAATTTATCTCCCGACCGGATAGGCATCGGCCGGGGGAGGTATTCAGGAGTGTGATGATCCGCAATGGACGCTGGCCCTAAGCAGGATTTATGGAATATTTTGCCTGTTATCATCGTGCTGCTCCTTGGCGCGGCCTATTTCGCCGTCATGGAGACAGCGTTTGCATCCGCGAGCCGCATCCGGCTCAAAGCCGCCGCTGACCACGGCAACCGCCGCGCCGAGCAGGCGCTGTATGTGCTCGACCACTTCGATCAGGCGATCACGACGCTGCTGATCGGCACGAACATTCTGCACCTGACGATCGCAACGCTCGTGACCGTGGCCGTGCAGCGGCAGTGGGGCATGTGGGCCGTCACCGCCGGCACGCTCGTCACGACCGTGGTCGTGTTCTTCGCAGGCGAGATGCTGCCGAAGAGCATCGCCAAGAAATACGCCGAGCGGCTGGCCATGCGCACGGCGCGCTCGCTGCGGTTTTTCATGGTGCTCTTGAAACCCCTGTCGGCCCTGCTCACCGCCTTCGGCAACGCCGTCGCCCGCCGCGTACAGAGCGAGCCCGCCGTGACCGTGACGGAGGATGAGCTGGCCGACATCATCGAGAACATGACCGACGACGGGGAGCTGACCGCCGAGCGCGGCGAGCTCATGAGCTCGGCCCTGTCGTTTGCCGACGTGCCGGTCGAGAGCGTCATTACGGCGCGCGTGGACGTCGCCGCCGTGGACGTGGACGATCCCCCGGAGGAGATCCTCGCCTACGTGCGCGAGCAGCGCCACAGCCGTCTGCCCGTGTATGCCGACAGCATTGACAATGTGATCGGCATCCTGCAGATCCGCAAATACATCAAGGCGTGCATTGCCGCCGGCGGCAAGGCTGTGGACGTGCGCCCCCTGCTCGACGAGCCTGTGTTCGTGCACCAGAGCACCCTCATCGCCGAGGTGCTGCCCGAGCTGAGCAGCCGCAAGGCAAACCTCGCCATCGTCACCGACAACTACGGCGGCACGCTCGGCATCGTGACCGTGGAGGACATCGTCGAGGAGCTCGTCGGCGAGATCTGGGACGAGGACGACGTGGTCGAGGAGTCGTTCGTGCCGCTCGGCGGCGGCCGCTACGAGGTCGATGCCGAGATGACCGTCGGCGAGGTGTTCGACCGGCTCGACTACACCGACCCCGAGGACGACGAGGAGCTGCGCTACAAGCTGCTCGGCGAGTGGACGTATGAGCAGTTTTCCTACATCCCGCGCGAGCGGGAGGGCTTCCGCTATCACCGGCTCGACGTGCGCATTTCCGACATGAAGCAAAAGCGCATCGTCAAGCTCGTCGTGCGCCTGCTGCCGGAGGAGACCGACGAGGCCGCCCCCGCGGACGCCGCCCCGGAGAAAGGGGGCGAGCCGGCATGAGCATCGTGTGGTATTTTGCCGCGCTCGTCGTGCTGATCGCGCTGTCGGCGTTCTTCTCCGCGTCGGAAATGTCGTATTCGTCGGCCAACCGCCTGCGGCTCGAAAACGCCGCCGAGGACGGCGACCGCCGCGCGAAAACGGCCGTCGGCATCCTCGACCACTTCGACCGCACCCTCAGCGCCATCCTCATCGGCAACAACCTCGTCAACATCGCGGCGTCGTCGCTCGGCTCCGTGATCGTCATCCTGCTCGCGGGCGAGCAGTGGACGTGGGTGTCCACCGTCGTGCTGACGCTGCTGGTCATCATCTTCGGCGAGACGATGCCGAAGATCGTCGCCAAGCAGAACGCCAACGGCATCGCCCTGCGCAATGCCTATATCATCCGCGCGCTGTCGGTCATCCTCTACCCCGTGATCTGGCTCGTCGTCGGGCTCGTGCACCTCATCACGCGCCCGCTGCACGGCGATGCCGGCGACGGCGATCCCGAGGAGGCCGCCTCGCAGGAGCTGCAGTCGATCATCGAGACGGCCGAGGACGAGGACGTGCTCGACGAGGACCGCAGCGAGCTGCTGCGCTCCGCGCTCGACTTTTCCGACGTCAGCGCGAGCGAGGCCATGACCGCCCGCGTCGACATGGTCGCCATCGACATCGACGACGATTGGGACGAGATCGTGCGCATCATCAACGATTCGTCGTATTCCCGCCTGCCGGTCTACTCCGGCAGCGTGGACAATATCATCGGTTTCCTGTATCTCAACCGCTTTTTCAAGGCCATGATGGACGGCCGGCCGGACGATCTGCGCGCGCAGCTCATTCCGCCGTGCTTCGTCTACAAGACCACGCGCCTGCCCGACGTGCTGGCAAAGCTCCGCCGCGAGCAGAAGCACCTCGCCGTCGTCACGGACGAATACGGCGGCACGCTCGGCGTCATCACGATGGAGGACGTGCTCGAGGAGCTCGTCGGCGACATATGGGACGAGAAGGACGTGGTGGAAAACGAGGTCGTCACGCGGCCCGACGGCGGCTATGAGCTCGACGGCGCCATGACGCTCTCGGACTTTCTTGAGCTGCTCGACTGGAACGAGGACGCCCTCGACGACGCCGACAGCACCACCGTCGGCGGCTGGACGCTCGAGCGCTTCGGCACGTTCCCGAAGGTGGGCGACAGCTTCCGGTACGAAAACCTCACCGTCACGGTCCTCGCCATGGACGGCCGCCGCGTCGAGCGCGTGCTCGTGCAGCCCGACCCGGACGCGGACAAGGACAAGGACAAGGACGCATAACGCATTCCGGTCGATGATCCGGCCTGTGCAAATTTTGCACAGGCCGGATTTTTGCTTACTTGTGTGAGACGTCTTGTGCCCGGAGTGGGAGAATTTGCCCAAGCGGCGCAAGATGTGGCGGTTTGTATCAGAAAACTGTTAGTGTGTGAAAGTTTTTGCACACGAAGAGGCATAAAGTTTCATTTTTCGCTTGAAATTTGCACAAATTGCAGGTATAATGAACGCATATTGAATCTTTGCAAGAGGAAAATTTCAAAAAGGAGAGAATCAACTATGAAGTTCAACAAAATCGTGGCGCTGGCGCTCGCCCTCGTCATGGTGTTTGCGCTGTGCGCCTGCGGCGGCGGCAATACCGACACCAAGACCGACGACACGGGTTCCGCTTCCAAGGTCGATACCAACACCGTCTCCGTCGGCGCGATCGTCATCGCCCGCGACGATGTCCCGACCGACGAGATCTATGCGTTCGTGTCCACCATCTTTGACAATCTCGACGCCATCACCGCTCAGCACGCCAAGGGCGCGGAGCTGAGCATCGAGGCTGCCGCCTCCGTCAAGGGCGTGCCGTATCACCCCGGCGCTGCCAAGTACTTTGAGGAGAAGGGCTACAAGGTCGATGCGGTCAAGGAAGGCGCCGGCAACGGCACCGCTTCCGCGCTCAGCTTCGGCACCGGCGGCGAATCCGGCACGTACTACGCCTTCGGCGGCGTGCTCGCTTCCTTCGTCTCCGGCAAGTCCGACTGCAAGGTCACGGCCCTCACCTCCGGTGGCTCTCAGGCCAACGTCGAGGATCTGACCAACGGCAACGTCCAGCTCGCGTTCGTGCAGAGCGACGTCATGAACTACGCCTACAACGGCCAGCGCCTGTTTGACAGCCCCGTCACCGGCTTCTCCGTCGTGGCTCAGCTGTATCAGGAGCAGGTGCAGATCGTCACCACCAACCCCGACATCAAGACCGTTGCCGACCTCGCCGGCAAGAAGGTCTCCATCGGTGCGGCCGGCTCGGGCGTGTACTTCAACGCCATTGACGTGCTCAGCGCTTACGACCTCAAGGAGTCTGACATCTCTGCCGTGTACCAGAGCTTCGGCGACAGCGCCGAGAGCCTGAAGGACGGCAAGATCGACGCCGCGTTCATCGTCGCCGGTGCGCCCACCACGGCCATCACCGACCTTGCCACCGCCGGCAGCGTCTACCTCGTCAGCCTCGACGACAGCCACGTGCAGTCCCTGCTTTCCGCTTCCCCGTACTACACCGCCGCCACCATCAAGGCCGGCACCTATTGATGCCCGAGGCGGTGATGCGCTGCATCCCGTAAACGTTCGCTACGGCGTCAGTACCCCTGACGCCGTAGCTTTTCCATCCTAACCGGAACGGAGGTTTCCCTCTATGTCTGACAACAAAAAGGCCGCGGACGCCGCGGCAAGCGCTTCGCTGCAGGAGGAAATGGACGCCGTCATGCGCAAGTATGACCGCGAATCCGCCACCCGCATCTGGGCGGGCAAGCCCAAGATCGTTATCTCCGTCGTCATGGCGCTGTTTTCAATCTACTGCATCTGGTCGACGCTGTTCAGCACGGCCGCGCTCGAGATCCGCCTGACCGCGTTCCTCGGGCTGATCGTCATCATGGGCTACCTGACCTACCCCGCCAGCAAGAAGCATGTGCACGCCAACCGCCTGCCGTGGTACGATATCGTCATCATGGTCATCGGCGCGGCTGCGTTTTTCTACTATTGCTTTAACTACTCCGTGCTCATCAAGACGCTCACCAGCGCCGCCAAGATGACGCCGTTTCTCATCGCCGTCGGCGTGGCCGGCATCCTCGTGCTGGCCGAGCTGTGCCGCCGCTGCGTCGGCCTGCCGATCCTCGTGGTCGTCGGCGCGCTGCTCGTGTACACGTTCGTGAGCATGCTCAACGCCGGGCAGACGTTCCAGCAGGTGCTCAGCCGCGTGATCTACACGCTCTTTTTCGGCACGTCCGGCGTGCTGAGCACGCCCGTGCAGGTGTGCGCGAAGTTCATCGCCGTGTTCATCATCTTCGGCGGCTTCCTTGAGCGAACCGGCATCGCCAGCTTCTTCATTGACGCAGCCAACGCCATCGCCGGCTGGACCTCCGGCGGCCCGGCCAAGGTCGCCGTTATCTCGTCCGCGCTGTGCGGCATGGTGTCCGGCTCGTCCGTCGGCAACACCGTCACCACCGGCTCGGTCACGATCCCGATGATGAAAAAGACCGGCTACAAGCCGGAGTTCGCCGGCGCCGTCGAGGCGGCGGCCTCCACCGGCGGCCAGATCATGCCGCCCATCATGGGCGCGGCCGCGTTCCTCATGGCCGAGTACATGGGCGTGACCTATGGTCAGGTCACCCTCTGGGCGATCCTGCCCGCCGTGCTGTATTTCGGCGGCATCTTTATCTCCGTGCATCTCGAGGCCAAGAAGCTCGGCCTCAAGGGCATCCCGCGCTCGGAGCTGCCCCGCTTCAAGTACCTCATCCGCAACGTCTATCTGCTGCTGCCGCTCGTGTTCCTGATCTGGATGGTCACGGCGAACATCCGCTCGCTGCAGTTTTCCGCTGCGATCGCCATCCTGATCTCCATCGCCGTGAGCCTGGTCGGCACCATCTGTGACGCCTCGGCCGAGGTGCGGGAGACCAAGACCGGCAGCGTCGCCGGCATCACCGCCAAAAAGACCGGCCGCATGATCCTCGACTCGCTCGAGGCCGGCGGCAAGGGCAGCATCACCGTCGCCGTGGCCTGCGCCATGGCCGGCATGATCGCGGGCTGCATCACCGTCACGGGCCTGGCGTCCAAGCTCATCAGCGGCGTCATTGCGATCAGCAGCGCCATCCCGAACCCGACGCTCTCGCTGCTGCTGGCGCTCTTCCTGACGATGCTCTGCTGCATCGTGCTCGGCATGGGCGTGCCCACGACCGCCAACTACTGCATCATGGCCTCCACCTGCGCGCCGATCCTCATCACGCTCGGCATCCCGAAGGTCGCGGCCCACTTCTTCGTGTTCTACTTCGGCATCGTCGCCGATATCACGCCGCCGGTCGCGCTGGCGGCCTACGCCGGCTCCGCCATCGCCAAGTCCGACCCCATGAAGACCGGCATCAATGCCACGAAGCTCGCCATCGCGGCGTTCATCGTGCCGTACATCTTTGCGATGAACCCCTCCATGCTGCTCATGGATCAGGGCGTGCTCGCCGCCATTCAGGTCATCATCACGTCGTGCCTCGGCATCTTCGGCATCGCCGCCGCGCTCGAGGGCTATATCGTCACGCGCGCGCCCTGGTGGCAGCGCATCCTGCTCGCCGCCGGCGGCCTGTGCCTGATCGACCCGGAGTTCATGACCGACGTCGTCGGCGTCGCGGTCATCGTGGTCGTCATCGTGCTGCAGATCGTCCTGCGCAAGCACAGCAAGCCCGCCGCCGCGTAAAAAAACCGGAACCTTTCGCTCGGATGCACGTCAGAGTATCTGACGTGCATCTTTTTGCGCGCCGCGCGCCGCCCGGCCCTGGGGTTTACACACGCGGGCCGGCGGCGTATAATATTCCCGTGCGAAGATTCGGAAAGGAGCGATCTGCATGAAACGAAACATCCCGGCGCTCGTGCTGGCGCTGGCGCTCGCGCTGTCTCTGGCCGCCTGCGGCCGCAGCGAGAAGACCGCCGCGTCCGCCCAGCCGACGGCTGCGGCCGACAAGGCGGGGAACATCACCCTCTGCCCGACGTATGACGACGGCAAGGGCGGCTATTTTTCCGTCACGCTGCCGGCCAGCTGGGGCGACGATTACCTGACCGAATGCGGCGCCAACGACGGCGGCTATTACGTCGGCTTTTACGAAAAGACCGACTACAACAACGGTCTGGGCGGCTTTCTGTTCATGCTTGAGGTCTTTCCCACCGATTATGACTATACCGTGCTGCCGGAGTATCAGGCCATCTGCGGCCTGACCGTCGACGGCGCGAACTACAACCTCATTGCCGAGCTGCCGACCGACGTGCAGTTCGCCAACGAGAACGCCGACCTCTACCGCAGTATGTCCAACGACTTTTCGGCCATCCTCAAGAGCCTGACCTTCTCCAAGGGCGTCACGCGCACGGAGGTCACGGCGCCCACGCAGACGTCCGGCAGCGGGTCGTGAAAACGCAGTGCGTGCAAAAAACACCGTCTCCCATCAAGAGCGTTGACATAGGAAAACAAGCAGAAACCCAGTAAAATCAACGCTTTTAAGGGCAGAGGGCAAACAGGTTAGCTCAAAAATTGAATAACCAAGCGACAAAAGGGATGTTACCGCAAGGCAGCATCCCTTTTCGCATACGCCCACGCCGTAGATTTTGAGAAAAGTCTACGGCGTTTTTTTCTGCCCAAATCTGAAAGGAGGTGCAGCCACAATGTACTTTACGAACGGCAGCAGCCGTGCGTTTGAAATGCTCATGCGGGGAAAGCCCGGCTTTGACCGCTACGAAAACGGCGGCTGTGCCGACTGTGAGGATTGCAATACCTGTCACTTTTACCGTCCGCATTGGAAGTACCAGTTCTGTGTGTATGCGGAATGTCCGTATGAGCCGGGCAAGCTGACCGCCATCCGTCGCGGCACAGCGAAGTGAGCGAAAGGAGCTGATAACCTATGGCAGTATTTCGGGTGGAGCGCAACAGCGGGTACACCGTCATGTCAAACCACCATCTGCGAAACAAGGAGCTGACCTTGAAAGCCAAGGGGCTGTTGTCGCAAATGCTGTCCCTGCCGGAGGATTGGGACTATACCCTTGCAGGGCTGTCCCATATCAACCGTGAGAGCATTGACGCGATCCGCACCGCCGTATGGGAGCTTGAAAAAGCCGGATATATCCTGCGGCGGCAGGGGCGCGATGAAAAAGGCAAAATGACTGCTATCGAATATACCATCTATGAGCAGCCGCAGCCGATGTTGGAAAATCCAATACCGGGTAAACCGATGTTGGAAAATCCGACAACGGATAATCCGACGTCGGAAAATCCAACGCAATTAAATAAAGACAGATCAAGAACTAACTTATCAAAGAAAGAAAAATCAATTACGGATCTATCAAGTACCGATTCCTTTCCTATCCTTTCCCCTGACCCCTCACCTTGCAGGGCTGCGCCGGAACGGAAAGGAACGGAAGCGTTCAAACAGAGCGCCGTAGATATTTACCGTGAAATCATCATGGAGAATATCGAGTATGACACGCTCACGCAGGACCCGAAAATGGACAAGGAGCGTTTGGACGAGATCGTAGACCTTATGCTGGAAACTGTCTGCTCTGCGCGAAAGACGCTCCGCATCGCTGGCGACGATTACCCTGCCGAGCTGGTAAAGAGCAAATTCTTGAAGCTGAACAGCAGCCACATCGAGTTTGTCATGGACGACCCGCAGGCAGCGGCAAAGCTGGAAGCCAAGCTCGTCAAGCTGGAATCGGCGCAGGAAACCATGAAAGCCGTCAATGCCTATTTCCGTAAGAATAAGACTTTGGAGGGCTGCCCCAGTCTGACGCCGGAGCAGATCACCAAATTGCAGCAGGAAATGTCGCAGTCCTGGCATCTGGATAAGAGCCGGCCGTACCCCGCCTATATGCTCTCCAACAACAACGCTGAGATCCGCCGCATCCGTGGGCGCATTGAACAGGTGCGGCAGCATGAGGAAACCAATTTTGCGGGATGGGAATTTGACGGCGGGCGCGTGGAAGCCAACAAAGCAGATAACCGTCTGCAAGTGTTCTTTGACGGCAAGCCGGATGAAGCAGCGCGGGACGAGCTGAAAGCAAACGGCTTCCGCTGGGCGCCCAGCGTCGGCGCATGGCAGCGCCAGCTTAACAAAAACGCATACTACGCCGCAGGGTATATTTCCTGTATTCAGCCTATCTCCGGGGAAAAGCCCATTGACGTGCAGCGCAGCGTCCAGCAGCAGGAATCCGCTGCCCCTGACGCCCACCTGACCGGGGAGCGCGTTTCAACGCCGCGTGGCAGCTTCCACGTTACCGATATGACCCGTGAGCAGATGGAAACCGCAGGCTATGGGTATCACCACAGCACCGATGACGGCAAGTACCTTATCATGGGCAACGGCACACAGGCCTTTGCCATTGCCGCCGAGCAGCGGGAGCAGGAAAACTATATGCGCACGGCGGAGCTATCCACCGAGCAGAACTACAACATGATTGACGGACAGATCAACAACACCCCGTCCGTGGACGAGCTGGAAGAAAAGGCAAAGCGCGGCGAGGTGATCTCGCTCTCTGCGCTTGCCGCAGCGGTCAAGGCTGAGGACGGCAGAACACCGCAGCGCGACCCGGACGGCAAAAAGCCATCTATCCGCGCACAGCTCAAAGCGGATCGTGCGCAGTCCTGCAAGCCGCAGCAGCGAGAAAAGGAACAGGAAGCCAAACGGAGCATCCGGCAGGCTTTGGAAATGGAGTGACCTATGAATAAGTTTGAAAATGTGGATGTGCTGGCATCCCTGCAACAGATCATGCAGCAGAACACAGCAGCCTTTCAGAACGATTTTGACATTGACAAGAAGATTCTGACGCGGGCGGCAAAGAGTAAAAATGTCGAGGATAAGGTCTATCTATGGTTTTCCCGCCCCAACGGAACGCATTGCCTGCGGGAACGGGATGTGTTTCTGCGCGGAACGCGGGAGCATAATACGTTCCGTTTCTACCATGAGCAGACCAAGGAGCGTGTACTTGCCTATGCCGTGGTGCTGTCCGGTGTGGAGAGCGGCAAGGTAAAAGGCAGCATTTATGAGCTGGACTATGTAGCGAAAGCCGAGCTTGCAATCCAGACCGCCTTGCGGACAGATAATAACCGTTTGATCTATGAAAACGGCTCACGGGAGATGCCCAAGGAATACCGCTTTGAAGCGACGCCGGATCGGGAGCATGGAAAGTTCGTGCGCTATGAGGCTGTGCCGCATGACCCGGACGCGCTGCGGGATCTGCTGCGCGACGAAAGCCGAAAGCGTGAACGGCTGAAACCTGGCAATTTCAAGGAGCATATCGGGCGGCTCTCCGACGAAAAGGTGCTTGCCGAAGCACAGCGCCTTTCGGCGGCGTTTCAATCCCTGCAAGCGCCCAACAGCCCCAACGGAACGCATTTTGTAGTAGAAGTGTCGCCGTGGTTTGAGCGTATCGCATCCAGCAAGGAGCATGAGCGGCTATTTGCGCTGCTTCCGTATAAGACGCTGTATCTTTCTTCGATAAAGGACAGGCACGGCGTTTTCGCTTTTATCAGCAAGGACGAGCGGCGTGATCTTCCGCTGCGCAAGCAGCGTCCCTCTGTCCGGGCACAGCTCAAAGAGGGGCAGTCAAAAAAGGCCGCTGCACCCAAAAAGGCAGCGGCAAAGGCGAAAGATAATGATTTGGAGGTATGAGCATGGACAATGTTTCGTTCACCATTGAGGAAGAAAACTTGATTTGCATTTACCACAAGCACGACCGCCGCAGAACGATTGCGGCGATTTCCGACGCGCTGCCGGATATGGACGCAGATATGCGCCCGCTGGCGGAGCAGACGATCCATAAGCTGCACAACATGACCGACGCAGCATTTGAGGAAGCGCAGTTCACCATGACGCTTTCCGACGCAGAATAAAAGATGACGCGGGGCGCGGCAGCCGATGATGGCTGCTGCGTCCCGCGTTTTTTTGCTGATGTGTGATAAAGAAGTAGTAGAAGTGTAAAAAATTTTGCCGTTCCTATCCGGCGTTTGCGCATTGCGCCGGATAGGTCGGGCGGTCATTCGGGCAGGTCTACCTTGCCAACGAAAGAGTAATAAATATCAATGTCCTGTCTGCGTGTGCCGTTCTCGTCATAGCTGCACTCATGCACAACGATTTTCTCCACAAACTCACGCAAAAGGGTAGGGGTAAGTTCTTCAAAGCTGGTGTACTTGCGGACAACATTCATAAACTTTTCTGCGTTTACCGTGGCTTCCTGCGCTTTGGAAAGCTCTGCCCGGATAGCGGCGGCTCTCTCTTTCAGTTCTTTCTGCTCGGCTTCATAGTCTGCCGACAGCTCCGTGAAACGCTCGTCTGAAATGCGCCCGGTCACGCTGTCCTCATACAGCCGCTTGAAGATAGCGGATAACTCGCTGATACGCTTCTCGGCGGCTTCCAGCTCCTTTTTCCTTGCGGCGTTCCTGCGCTTGCCCCCGTCCTCGTTCTGCTCGATCAGCAGCTTCATAAACCGGGCTTCGTGCTTCGCTGCATAGCTGGTGACTTTCCGCAGATTGTCGGTCACTCCGGCGGTCAACAGGTCGGTGCGGATAAAGTGCGCCGTACAGTCACGGGTACGCTTCTTGTAGCTCCCGCAGATATAACAATCCTGCTTGCGGGTGGCGTTCTGGTAACGCTGCTGGTAAAGGACGCTGCCGCAGTCGGCACAAAAGAGTATGCCGGAGAATAAGCCCACTTCATCATAGCGGTTCGGGCGTTTGCGCTGCTTGCGTAACTCCTGCACACGCTCCCACATCTGGGTGTCAATGATAGGCTCATGGTGGTTCTCGAAAATCGCCTGTTTCTCAATGGGGTTCTCTACGCTGTGCTTGGTCTTGTAGGACGGCTTCTCCGTCTTGAAGTTTACCAGACAGCCCGTGTACTCCCTGTTTTCAAGGATATGTACCACGGTATTGGTCGCCCACTTGCACTCATAGCCGGGGTGGTAGCGGCGGGTGCTTCCCGTCCGACGGTATTCCAGCGTTCCCGGCGTGGGGATCTCCTGCTCTGTGAGCATACGGGCTATCTTGGTCGGCCCGTTCCCGGCAAGGCACAAGCTGTAAATCTGCCGCACAACAGGGGCGGCTTCCCCGTCAATGATAAAATTTTCGTCCTCGTCCATAAAGTAGCCGTATACGGGTTTGCTCGTGACGGGCTTCCCGCTCATACCCTTAGACCGTTTTACTGCTTTGATTTTCTTGCTCGTATCTCTCACCAGCCATTCGTTAAAAATGTTCCGCAGAGGGGCAAAATCATTGTCGCCCTGTGCGCTGTCCACTCCGTCATTGATAGCGATAAAGCGGACGCCTTTCTGTGGGAAAATCATTTCCGTATACATTCCCACTTGCAGATAGTTTCGCCCTAACCGTGACATATCTCCTTGTGTCAACAAAGAACCAAAAAATTTTGAAAAGCCAGAGGACGTTTCCGGGCTGTCTGCCCGCCGCGTCCTCCGACTTTTCATCAGGAGGATTATGCCTCGAATTTGTCGTCTAAATCAAAGTATGCCTCATATTGACGAATTATGTGAAGGAAGCCATCATAACCGGTTTCGCTGATAGTTTCAAGAGTTTTGTCGCTTGCCATTTCGGTATGTCCGATTATCACGCCGAGAAGCCTCAAGGTATTAAGCACGGCACGTTGATAATGATATTTCTGCTCCTGGCGGCATACACGAGCCACTTCACTGGTTCCATCAATCTTTCTGTTTCTCACGTCAGCCATCATGCTCAGCGATAACAGAATACTACACGCACGATCCTGCAAATCTGCGGCAGTATTATCTTTGAATGTCAGTTCCATAATTGTCCTCCGTTTCTTCTGTTTGATTGTCTGTCAGGTCTGCAAAGCAGTCCCGGAATTTCCATACAATCTCAATCTGCGAATCCGGATAGATGTAAATATCCTGAATAAATCCCCGTACCATTTCTTTGGTAAGAGATGGGGTATCCTGGTACTGTCTGCTTAGTTCCCGCAGTGGATTTTCCGAGGTATGAGCTTCCTCCTCCAGAGCGGCCAAAGCCGATTCCTGTTTCTTTACATCTTCATCCAGTTCTTGAACTGTTTTATCAATCTCAGCCTTTTTCTTAAGATAGCGTTCCTTGCTACAGTCACCGGCAATATAACTTTCATACAGAGTCAGTTTTTCCTGCCGGTAGCGCTCCTGAAGCTGCTGCAGACGGGTTAATTCAGCCATGCAGGCGTTGATCCTGCCTGTCCGGGTAAACTGTAAGGCTGTTTTCTGGTTTTCTTTTTGCCGATACAAAGTAAGCATTTGCTGAATGGCATGAAGCACTACCTGTTCAATGTCAGTCTCCATGAAATGCTTTCCCCGTGGGCAGGATGCGCCCGGATCGGATGCCGACTTATCACATAGATAATATACAGCGCCTTTTCTGCCAGTCCGGCGAGTCATTATCCGATGGCACTCTGCACATCGGACAACACCTTTTAATGGGTACTCCTGTATTCCATGACTACCGCGTTTCCTGCCGAGCTTCAGTATTTCCTGCACCTTCTGAAATTCCTCATGGGTTACGATGGCTTCGTGCATATTCTCCACTACAATCCAGTCCTCTTTCTTATTCGGAAGCGCTTTTTTGACATTGACAGCAGCTTTGGAACGCTTATGCCCAACTGTTGCGCCAGTGTATTCGTACTGATGCAAGATGCCCAGCACCGTATGATAATTCCAGCCGTTGCTTTCTTTCCGTTTCTGAAAACGGTTCTGGCCTGGATGTTTCAGACGGAAGTAACTGCCCGGTGTCAGTATGCCGTCTATGTTCAAAATCTCCGCAATCTGTCTGGTCTTTTTTCCTGCCAGCGCCAGATCAAAAATCCTTCGCACCACCGAAGCAGATTCCGGGTCAATCGCCAGCTTGTTGCGGATAGTCGGGTGAAACTGATAGCCGTAAGGAGCAATGCTGCCCACATACTTGCCCTGCTTCATCATTTGCAGCTTTGCCGTTGTGGTCTTCACGGACAGGTCTTTGCTGTAAGACGCATAGACAATATTTCGGATTACTACATCCATTCCGCTGGTAACACCTTTATAATCGTTGCTGTCATAACCATCATTGATTGAGATATACCTCACACCCAAAAAAGGAAACACACATTCCAGATAGTTTCCCATTTCTGTGTAGTCCCGCATGGCTCTTGAAAAATCTTTGGTAACGAGGACGTTCAGTTCACCGGAGCGGAGCTTTTTCATCATATTCTGAAAAGCCGGACGATTGGTGTTTGTACCAGTAAAACCGTCGTCTACAAATTCCGTGCGTGAAGCATCTTTTAATTCCGGATGCCGGTTCAGAAATTCATGAATCAGCAGACGCTGGTGCTGTACGCTGTCGCTTTCCTCTTTGGATCGGCGTGTATCCTCGTCAGCCATGGATAAACGGATATAAATGGCAACTTTTGGTTCTTTCATGAGTTCGCCTCCTTCTTCTTTTGCATTTCCAGAATACTCTGGCACATTTCCTGATACACATCATCGTAATAAAGAACAACTTCGACAGCGCCATTTTCATAAATCAGAACTTTCTCTATCATGGTATTCACCAGCTTCTGCGTCAGTTCCGTAGTACCGGTGGCCGCCTTCATCATAGACATCCATTTATTATCCGGAGAAATAGAATCAAGAAACTTTGTCCGGCGCTGAACCGCTTCATCTATCAGCTGACTCAGGCGTTCATGTTCTTTCTCATAGGTCTTCTTAGCAAAAGAATATTCTTCTTCATTCAGAATACCTTCCACGTAGCTTTCATATAACTTGCTTCGTTTTTGATTCAGGGCATTCAGCTTCAAGCTGATACTGGAGACAGCGGCGTTGTACTTTTCTTTGAGATTGCTTTCTTCCTTGCTTCCCTTTAAGATATTAAGCAGCCGCTCGTAGTTGAGGGCAACCCGTAGCTGATCCTGTATGACAGTGAGCACTTTTTCATTCAGAACATTCTGTCGTATATAATGCTTTGTACAATGTTCGTGGCGGCGTGAAGTATAGGTGCTGCACTCATATGACCCCATCCATTCTTCTGTTCCCTTTTTGTCAATCCGGTGTCGGTGAAAGTACATTCGCTTTTTACAGTCTGCACAGAATATTTTCTGGTCAAAGAAATCAATCATCTGTTCCCGGATAATGGCAGACTGTTTCATTTTCTCCTGCCTGATACGACTGGCCTCCGCCAGAATATACTGAACTGTATCGAAATCTTCCTGGCAAATGATCGCCGGATGCGTATTTTCATACCAAATCCAGTTTTCTGGATCTTCCTTATGCTTCTTGACACCCTTATAAATAGCGGTACGCATTCTGCCGTGAATCGTGTGTCCCAGATAGACCGGGTTTTCAAGAATGGAATTGATCGTGGACTTTGCCCAACCTTTTCCAACCTGATTGCCATGTCGAGAACCATTTTCACGCTTGCGAAGTTCCGGATGGACAGCGCCTGCTTCTTCTAAGCGGTGAATCATGGAATTGACGGAAACGCCCTCCATCTTCCAGCGAAATATATTCCGCACATAAGGAGCGGCAGCCTCGTCAATTACATAAGCGGACTTATCTTCATTCCACATATACCCGTAAGGCGGGTTACGGCTCTGAAAGGTTCCGTTTTGCTGCTGCGCCAGGAGTGCCGTGGAAACCTTACGGGAAATATCTCTGGAATACAGGGCGTTAATCAAATTTTGCAACGACACAGAGAGGGACTCCATGGAACTGCCGCAGGTAAAGTTGTCAAAGTTTTCTTTGACAGAGATGAAGCGTGTTCCCAATGCCGGAAAAATCTTTTCCAGATAGTTGCCTACTTCAATGTAATCTCTCCCGAATCGGCTCAGATCACGAACCACGATAGCTTCCACCTTACCGCTACGCACATCATCCATCAGCCGGTTCCAGGCAGGACGGTCAAAAACCGTGCCGGTTTTTCCGTTATCGGCGTAAACCTCCGCAAGTCTGAGATAGGGACAGCCTGCAACATACTCCTTACAAACATCAATCTGGTTCTGGAGAGAAGCGCCTTCGTCCTGTTTTCCGCTGTTCTCTACAGACAGCCGTGCATAGATTGCAGTGACATAGGACATCTGCCCGATCTGTGCTGTCGATTCCGGCTGACTGCTGTTTTTTCTACTTTTTCTTGCCATGGTATCCTCCTATGTTCAGCCAGCCGCAGCTGGCCTTTCTTCAAATTCCTGGACATAGCGGAGCGCCAGCTCGTATTCATCCCGGTATTTGAATTGAATCTCAATCGCTTTGTTCTCGTAAATAAAAATCCGGTCTACCAGTGCCACCAACACCCGGCGATCCAGCTCCGAAATATTTTGGAACTGAGCAAACGCCTGTACCCAGGCACGGTTCGTCATACCGGTAGTTACCGCCTGCGCCTGTTCTTTCTTCAGACGTTCCACGGTTTCCGATTTCTCTTCAATCCGAGCCGTATAGGCGTTGCGGAACTCCGTATACTCACTCTTTGTAATCACGCCATCTGCCAGATCTTCATAGAGCCGGAGCTTCAGTTTCCTGTACCGTTCGATTTCTTCCTCTACTTTGACAATCTGTGCTTCATAGTTGAAAGATTTCCGATTTTCCAGAGGAAGACGTTCGATAAACGTAAGCACCTGATCCAGGTGCATAACGGTTTCAATCTGGTCATGGATCGCATGGAATACAACTTCCCGCAGTCGGTTCTCACTGAAAGAATGGGGAGAGCAGTTCTTTTCTTTCCGATGTTTTCCGCAGACATAATAAATATACTTTTTCCCACTGCGCGTCACAGTTTTTCTCACCATACCCTGCTTACAATCCCCGCAGTAAAGGAATCCGGAAAACAAATAATGCTGTCCGCTGTCATCCGCAGCCCGCATATCCCGTTTGAGCAGTTCCGACACCACCATGAAATCATCCGGTGAGATCAGCGCTTCATGGGTAGCTTCTGCATGAATCCAGTCTGCTTCATCTTTCAGACGAATATCATGTACCTTGTGGTTGGGCGTTCCTCGCTTGCCCTGAGTCAGGTTGCCTAAGTAAACTTCGTTCTTCAATATTCTGGCGATGGTGTTGTATTCCCATTGGGGAACATCCCGCCGCCGAAACGCTGTCTGAAATCTTACCCCTTGCTGGCGTTTGTGTTCCATCGGAGTGGGCACACCGCTTTGATTCAGCCGCTGTGCAATGCGCAGGATGGGAAAACCGTCCTTAAACATTCCGAAAATCATGGTTACGATCTCAGCTGCATCGTCATCCACCACCAGACGGTTTTTATCCTCTGTGGATTTCTGGTAGCCATACGGAGCGAAAGAGCCAACATATTCACCTTTCCGGCGCTTCACTTCCAGGTTGGTTCGGATTTTTACCGATATATCCCGGCAGTAAATGTCGTTTACCAGATTCTTAAACGGCAGTGTGATAGCATCCGAAGCACTTCCCGGTGCCAGACTGTCATAACAGTCATTGACGGCAATATAGCGGATGCCCAAGGACGGGAAAATCTTCTCCAGATAATTTCCTGCCTCAATGTAGTTTCTGGAAAACCGGCTCAGATCCTTGCTGATTGCACAGTCAATTTTGCCGGAGCGCATATCCTGAAGCATCCGCTGAAATCCCGGACGCTCCATGTTGGTTCCGCTGTAACCGTCATCTTCATCGTAAATCTCCACCAGTTCCAGGTCTGGATGGCGGGAGATATACTCCATGCAAATGGCCTTTTGACTGGATATGGAATTGCTTTCTCCGTGTTCGTTGTCCTCACGGGAAAGTCTCGCATAGATTCCCGTTCGATAAATCCTTTCTGGCACAATAAAAACCTCCAATCTTTCCAATGTATCACCACAGAAAGACGGAGGCTGATCCTACTATAAACGCAGGAGTACAAGCCCCAGCAAATCATGACTGCGGCTCGTGTTCCTGTTTTGTTTTTGACCCGGTTTTATCTTACCATCCCGGCAGGACATTTGAAAAGGATGTCAGCTGCCGGAGAGATATACGCTGTTGACGCGCTCCTCTATGGTAGGGCCTTTCGGCTGGAACGCCAGCTTCACAACAATGCCTCCGTCTAAGTAACAGTAAGGATTGCGGATTTGCCGGATATGGGATTTCAAGCGTTCCTCATATCCGGCGTCCGGGTCTAAACGGACGCTCTCGCGGTCAACCAGCTGGGAGCGGTCAACCGTCCGAGGGTCTACGTTTTTCATTTCCTCTACGGATTGATACGCCACATGATTTCCCCCTTCCATCTTATGATGCGGCTCAATAAAATAGTCACGGCGACCTCCCTTCCGGGGTTCGTTATTCTATACCTATTACGGGTCGGTCTTCTTTATCCGTCCGGCATCAGAATTTCAGGGGAAGCATATAGCGGCGGCTGCTTCCGTTATACATCCGGTAGACCTGGTACATATACTTTTTGTACCCAGCCATATTTACTCCGAGGGAACGACCTTCCCGGTAAATGGTAAGCGGATCGTACCGGCGCAGCTGCTCGACCAAACGCTTAGGGCTATATTCATCGTGATAGAGATCAACGAAAAATACTACGCCAAGCAGAATCTCAAAACGAAGGGAATCCGGAGCGCCGTCCCAGGCATTTACAATATGCTGCATTCCTTCCTTATAAATTTTTTCGCCCACCTTTTTGTAGATGGAGTAGGCAGTGCCAACGCAGCCGATCCGGCACTTGCCTCTGTCCTGGTTGTAGTCCAGCCGCAAGCCTACATCCTCCGTGGCTTTCAGGAACGCCACCGCATCCGGGTCATTGCCGTAAATCAGCGCCCGTAGTTTCGCACCAGCAGTAAGCTGGGCAGAAGTACCAGTCTGCTGGGCAAACAAAATAGCCTCATCCAGTTCGGAGAGGCCATAGAACACTTTGCAGCGAATGGGCAAATCCTGACCGCCGTTGCGGAGCTTCCTGGCAGCAATGGTGTGCTGACCGTCAAAAACATAGTAGTGACCGTCGCGGAAGCTGACCTTCGGGTCATTGGCGATATGCTCGTCAAATTCTGCCGCAATCTTGCGGACACGGTTGGGATTCAGTTCCCGCTGGTAAGCGTTACGAGGGACTTCCAGATTCTTGCTGTAGATCATCATCTCGTCAAAGGGGCAGTTAATCAGGTTCTTCATGTTGGTTCCTCCTGTTCGATTTTGTGAATGAATTGAATGGCTTCTTTGAATATTTTCAGTACCTTGCGGCGGTACGATTTCTTATTTAAAAGTCCCGGATAACTTTCAAAGCATCGAAGGCATCGGCGTATCATGGTGGATACCGCATCCTCCAGTTCATAGAACATGGTGCTTTCATCTGCCAGTTCTTCCGCAGTTTCCATGCCGGATGAAATCGCAAGGATTTTTTGGATTTCTGTCATGGGGCGGGTAGACAGCTCTGAGTCTTCCGGCTCTCCCTCTGTCTGAGCTTCATCTTCAGTGATTGATGAAGGCTCAATCTCTGCCGATGCTTGCTGTTCATCTGAGACTGGTGCTTTATCTGACATTAGCTTTGACTGACGTAGCTGTTCAACTAAAGCTGGACGATCATCGGGATTGGCTTTGGCAATAGCTGCCACAGCAGTATCCGTGGGTTTAATGGAGCCTGAAAGCAGTTCCTGTTTGATGCCGGGTTCTATTTCCTCGGCAGCATCGACTCCCTTAGCATAACGCTCAGCACGACGGACATAGCTTTCGCTGGTGTTAATTTCTCGTGCGATGCATTCACTGGTTCGTTCGGATTTTTGCTTTGGGTCATTTTGACCCGAAGCACTTTTGTCTGCTAAAGCGTATTGATTTCCTCGGAAGCAATTAGCCAGCTTCTCCGCTTCATACCGCTGTCCAATCAAATATTTCTTCTGCTGCGGTGTCAAATTTCGACGACCAAGCTGGTTACAGCAAATCCAAGCAATGGCGGCATAGCGGTCAGGAAACTCCTTTTCAAAGACTGTGTATTTGATTTCCGGATGTGCTTGAATAATACGAAAGCGATTATGACCATCTACGATGCAGCCGTTCCAGACAATCAACGGATTCAGCACAACGCCGTCCTGGAGAATATTTTCTTCCAGCAGCTGATATTCTTCCTCAGTCAGAGGTGGAATTTTAGACTCGAACTCTGGATCAATCCGCAGTAGTTCATCCATCTCTTCACCCCCGTTCCGATACCGGCGTTACATAGTAGTCATAGCCCATGCGAATCTGACAGTAGGTGCAGATTTCCTTTACTGTCTGCCGGTAATTTGCTCGCCGGATACGATAACTCCCTGTGATCTCGAAGTTTTCCCGGCAGGTGGGGCAAAGACAGATCAGGGAATTCCTGTCATTTCCTTGCCGGGTCAGGCGCGTCATACACTATCCTGGGAAAGCCCCAGGCTGGCACATACCGCTTTATCAATCAGTTCCATCTGAGCTTTGGTCAACCGCCCAGCGTAGCCGCGTATGCGGTGCTTATCGATCACCCGTAACTGTTCCAACATGAACAAGGAGTCTCCATCATACTTCATTCCGGGAATCTTGCTCAGAACAACGTGTGTCGGCAGATATGGCTTTTTGTCGGCCTGCTTTGTAGCAGGTGTGACGATCAATGTCGGTGAATAGAAGTTGCCTACGTCATTCTGCAGGATCAGCACAGGGCGGATACCGCCGTGCTCACAGCCATAGGCGGGATTTAAGTTTGCGAAGTATATCTCTCCGCGATGGTATTGTTTGAAATCTCGATCCATTGTGTGTACTCCTTCCTTGTGGGTATGTTAAAGGAGCCAGAACACGGGAATAAGCTTCCCGGTCATGGCTCCCGAAAATTTCTTAAGCGGTTATTTTCTCACATTTGTCCTCGACACCCCTGAGAAGCGGGAAATCATCAGGCGGCGGCTTGCTGGGCTGCTCCATAGGCATCTAACCTCCCCGCCTTCCTCGTGGCCGGGCTGCGAATTACAGAAGTATCATTATCCCTGTATGCCGTCCTGGCCCTGCCGGTTGCAATCCGGTATTTTGTAGCAAGTATGATTCGCTCGCCTCCGGGTGGAAGGTCATGGCGTACTGCCTGTCCGGCTCTGACATACGGTAATGTACCTGATGAATGAGTATTCGGTTTTCAAGGTTCCCAGCCGGTGTTCCCTGGCTGTGATTAAATTGTAGCCGAATCCAAATTGTTTCCAGAGTGACTCGTTGTCACGGTACTGGTCGAGTTTGTCACGGTAGATTAAAGAGAAGCCTTCAGTTGTCCAATCTGACCCATTATGTTTTCCAGTTCTCTCTGGATACGCTCACTGTCCGAATATTTCACCCGCCCTAAGATCAGATAGTCCAGAGAAATATCAAACGTAATAGCAAGTTCAATCAGCAAGTCGAGCGAACCACCGCGTCTTCCGTTTTCCAACGCCCTGTAATGATCCAGACTAATGTTCAGCTTGTCGGCCATCTGTTGCTGGGTCTTGCCGCATTCCATACGCAGTTTCGAAATTCTCATTCCACATTCCATCGGATCGTAATACATAATTTTTCCTTTCCGCCTGTGCGAAAAGCGGCAAAGGATACAAACTTCGCAGCGGTTTCCCATCTCACAGCCTGAAAATGAGCGCAAAAAGAGAAGGGTACCGATACCGCACTTTCCTAAAACAGGATCAGTGCAATATTTGTATCCTCAGCCCTTAATGCATATCAGGCTTTCGATATTTTTGAAAGCCCTGCCGGAAAGCAAAAGAAGGCCGCCGACAGAGCCGGACCCCAAAATTGGAATCCAATTCTGCCAGCGGCCTCTCATGTAATGTCTGGTTAAACCTCTGGAACTGTTAAGGTATGTGACCTGGAGCAGGATTTACGCAGCCTGTTTCATCTCAACCTGTCCGTCGTTATACCTGTGTATTCATTTTTGGTCAGAGACTGGCGAGCCGCCCAGTCTCATTGACTTCACCTTTGGGGGCGTAGATGTCAATTCGGTCATGCCGACGCCCCATTACTTTTCTGACCATTACTGCATGGCATTTTGAGCATTCCACCTTGATCGTGCCACTGGAATTCTTATATCCAACGGAGATTTCACCGCAATTTGGACAATGCCATGAGAATGGTCGCCAAATTTCTTTTTCCTGCATAAGTCCATCCTCCCTCCATGGCCTTGTCACTTTGTTGACGTCAAAAATTTCTCTGCCAGCTCCCTGCCGGTATAAACAGGGATTGGCTTCGTCTTAGCATATGCCAGTATCTGCACTGCCTGATGGCAATGCTCGCACTCCATCCAGCCATCCGTTTCATCCAGATAGAGATTATGGTTCAGCTCCCCGCAGATTGGGCAGCGCACATCGTAGGTTTCCATTGTCAGAACACATCCTTTCCTGATTTATCGTAAAGGCCAGTGTTACAGGGCCTTGATGACGTGTTTTGCCACGCCCTGTACAATGAGCTGCTTCACTCGAATTTCTTTGTCCGGATACTTTGTTTGATTCGCATATCGAAGAATCACATCTCCGTTTTCCTCATCAATTCCACCAAAGATTTTCAGAGTGTTCTCATTGTCCTCATCCAGCGCGACGACAATATCGCCGACCGCCGCTGTATCTTGTATTCTGATAACGATCAGATCTTCATCCTCGATGCCCGCATCTACCATGGAGTCGCCTTTAGCGCGGAGAATATAAAATTTTCCTTCTCCGAAAATGGATTTGGGAAGGCTTACATATTCCTCTACACTTTCCTCTTCACGCTCCGGGTCACCACAGCGGATACTGCCAACCACCGGTGCGGAAAAATACCCGGAGGTACATTTGCCGACCTGCTTTGTCACAATGGTTTTGCCATCATAGGAAAGCATACCGCGCTCATTCATGGCGACAAGGTAGCGATAGGAAGTCGCCTTTGACACGCCGACGCCTTGTGCAATCTCATTTACAGACGGAGAGGCGTGGTGTTCACGGTAATACTGGTCAACAAAGGTACAGATTGCATTCATCACTTCCGGGTTCTTGCTTCTCATGGTCATTCCTCACATTCTAAATGAAACGGCTCGTTTCAGATATTTATATTATAGCGAACGCCTGTTCTTCTTGCAAGGGATATTTTGCCAGAAAAAATGAGATGTCGCCGGTTAGCGACATCTCGTGCGAAATATCATTGCTTATTCGATTTCCTCCCATGGTTCTAATCCCATTTCCTCCCAGGTCACACCATAGGGAGCGCCGCCGGAAGTATAACCGGCAATAAAGAAAAAGGTATCATCCTGTTCGGGAAGAGGAACTTCTTTTGGCTTTTTCCGTCTATGTCCTTTTGCTTTGCGCTGTTTCACCTTTGATGTACTCATTGAGTCGGCAGATGGTTCGTTTTTCGTTTTGGGAAGCAAGTGCTGTGGCAAACCGGATTCTTGTAATCGCTGGAGAATATGTGAACATTTTTTCTGGTATTCATTCAGCACTTCGCCATAAGGAATCCAGAATCCAAGCCCCTGAATGCGACAGTATACCCGCTCAACAATTTGAACAACTTCATTATTATCCGGTGGTTGCTTCTTTTCCTGCAGAAACCGGTCGGTTTCCTGATACATCAAATCGGAGATACGGGCTTTTTGCTTCTGCTTTAGTTCCTTATATTTCTTATTTGGATTGTTCATTCGTTGTCGGTTCATACAGTTACCGTCTCCATTAACTCTGAAACAGACTCATTCCAGCGCAGCCCTCGCCATCCGATGATATTCATCCAGTACGAAAGCAGGGCTTTCTATCTTCATTCTGCCGCACCAACCAAAGACCCAGCGGTAAAAAGTTGGGCTGGTACAAACCAATACTCTTGCTCTGAAATGATTGTCATCTACAGTTTCCGTCTCTACATCCAGACCAAAGTGATCTATCAGATGTTTCATCAGACTGTTTTCGCAAAGCAGCGATACTTCAACCGGTTCCTCCGTATCGTACATCCGAAAGACCTCACGCGAATAATTTGCCAGATTCAGGCTGTCTGGTGCCGATGTCGCTGCCTCATCAAGAATTTCCGGCTGTCTGCTGATCCGGTCTACCCGGAAGGTATTGATTTGATTCCGTCCATGGTTCAGGCCAAGAACATAGTAGAAGTCACCATCCCATATCAGCGCATAAGGACTGATAACATACGGTAACCCATCGTTTTTCAGCACCCTCTCTTTTTGAGTATTGTAATCCGTATAGTAGAATGAAATCCGTTTACCTTCGTTAATCGCATCGTTGATTGCTTCAACAATGTAATAGCTCTTTTCGTTGTCCGATTTAACACGTCCAGTCACATATAGATTGCGCTTGAGTTTTGCCGCATTGGCTTCACTGGTAAGTGCCATCAGTTTAGAAATCAGCACCTGGCTTTTGCCTGCGGAGATAAACTTTGAAGACTGCACCGCATCAATCAGCAATTTCACTTCCGGCAGTTCAAACAGCCGGTCATTGAGATAATATTTCTTTTCGCGGGAACGAATCTCCATTACTTCAAGGCCACCGGCATTCAGCAGTTCTATATATTTAGGGATGGTTGTCCGGTGCAGTTTGATCTGATGATACGTTTCCATCATATCAATCAGCTCTTTGGTGGAGACGGGATGATCTACATCAGAATGACGGAGCAATATCTGGTACAGATATAAAATTCTTAGCTGGTGATCAGTTTCCATTTCTATTTTCTTCTCCGATTATATTACATTTTTGTGTTTCTTTTATGCTAATCAGTAGTAATGTGGGTGGAAATAGTGTTCCATTTCTCCGACAATTCGTGATTATATTTTATGAAAATCTTGCTGTCTAATCTTATTTTATAGTGAGCTTTTATACACTCGTACTCTGTACAAAATGAAAGCAATATTGGCATCTTCTGAGAGGAATGAACCCCAGTTGTAATAAGTGCTGTATATATACTATCGTAAAGTGCGTTTAGACGATTAACATATATAGTAAGATAAACTGTATCCTCAACTATGTAAGCAGAAAAAACCGCTTGGGCTATAATGAGGAGAATATTGCCATTGGCAATTATCCAACTTACTGAAATGAGAACGATAATTGCAAGTAGTGATTTTACAAGGCTATATATCAGCATTTTTGACGCAATAAATTTTGAAAAATAAACACTTTCAAAGGTATTGGTAGCATATTTTATCATTGAAGGAGGAACTGAATTATTGTAATATCCATCTGTTTCTAACTCAGACAACCTAATTCCAAATGCTGTTTGAATACTGTTTTTACGTCGTTCGTGTTCTGCATTGTACCAAAACAAGCCATCATCAATAACTGATGCTGAAACAAAGCCCAACGCAGATGCTATCTGTAAAATAGCTACAATATCTGTAGCCATTCCAGACAGGAATATATTTACCAATGATAGCATACAATTAAGCCAAAAGACAATTTTACAAAACTTTTCAAGCTTTTGCGATGGTATATATAGTTTGTTAATATCATCCCGTCTACTCAAGGGCGTTATACCTCCGGAAATGCTTTCTTGATTTCTAAAAGGGCTGAACACGGTAATCCCTGTTTCTCATAATTTAGTGCAGCATCAATATGACCAATAGCAGTATCAACTCTTGAATAATTTGTGCTATATTTAATGGTATTCAGCGCTTTTTTCAAATAATCTGTGTATGTAGTACAGCCAAAATATGCATACATCATTTCTTCCGCAATTTTCTTTTCCAATGAAAATGATGCCATATTTCGGTAATTTTTTTGAATGTTCCAATGCTTTAAGAGACGTACAACTGGTTTGATTTTCGAAGCATTATTTACATTACATTCTGTCAAAGTGCTATAAAAGCCGTCAGGGTCTGTGTACATCCAGTCGCTGGGACCATTCGGAATGTAATACATACCGTACTCTACATAGGCAGGCGTCAGTTCAAACTTAATATGATGGAGTTCTAATACAACCGTCGGGCTAGACTGGTAAATTTCAGAACTACTGTAATATTTTTCGGCAAAGGATTTTAACTTATTGAGAAAGGTCTGAGGTTTATAACCATACGGATTGTTAAACACAATCATAATATCCACGTCAGACTTTTCATCAACTTTTCGAGGTAATATAGTTCCTCGCACATATGAACCAAAAATCTTTTTCTCCACTACTTCATTTGAAAAATACCATGAAAGCCTTGTTTTGATTGTATCTACCGAAGTAGAAATATTACTTTTTTCCGTATTGCTAAGAACAAGATTGCTTGCCAAACCACTTAAATAGCTATTTACGGACATTATATTATCCTCCAATCTATTGATAATTTTTTTATTCCATGCTGTTCATGCTTCACGCAAACTTTTATAAATTTCTTCAGAAAAAATCCCAAGCACCTGCCGCTTCATTTCATCATTAGAGAGCAGCAGGGAGAAGAAATCCTGGTTTTGCGAAAGTCCCTCAATCAATGCATCATCAATATCGTCAAAATAAGTGAACTCAAAGTCTTTTTGCGTATTATTTTTAGCACTAGTCTTCAGCTTATCCGACTTCATCAAAATATCGCGGATTTGCAGCATGGCTTTGACCACCACATCGTTATCATACGATTTTCCGGTTCGGCTATTGATTTCATCAATGATTTCTGACAGCCGCTGCTCCTTATCCTCTGTCAGGCCGAAGTACTCTGCCGTGGGCAGCTTCACTACCGGCTTTGCCACCAAGTTGGAGGAAACGTGCTCCTCGCTCTTTTTCTGTACAAAGTTGGATGCTTGGATTTTCCCGTCCAGGTTAAAGCCGGGACCGGGATGCTTGATATTGATGTACGCCAGCAGGTATGCGATGAAGTTGTACTTCTTGTGCAGGTCGTGATCCTCGAAACAGGATACCTGCAAGAGGAACTCATAGTAGCGAACAAAGCTGCGCATGGCCGCGACCGCCTCGCGCTGTTCCTCGTATTCGTAGTGGTCAAGCAGCTTTTTGCACTTCTGCAAGAAGAAAGTCAGACGTTGCTTCTGCTTGCCGGTAACCTTTTCGGAGTACAGGATTTCGTTGGCGCTTTCAATATCCGCCGGATCAAAAATCGCGTAGGCATCAATCTTAGCCTCTAGGTCGTAAATGGCACTGGGCGTCACGGAATTGGACAGCAGTGTGGTTGTATAATAAGGCGCAAATGCGGCTTTCATGTCCTCGTAGCTGTTTACGAAATCCAAGACAAAAGTCTTTTTATCGTAAGGCGGGCAGATACGGTTCAACCGGGAAAGCGTCTGGACCGCATTCACACCACGCAGCTTTTTCAGCACATACATGGCGCACAGTTTCGGTTGATCGAATCCAGTCTGATACTTGTTGGCAACCAACAGCACCTGGTAGGCATCCGTATCAAATTCTTTTGTGAGCCGGTCCTCCGGGAAGCCGTTGAGAGAAGCCTCAGTGTATTCGGTCTCGTCATCCGGGAGTTTCACTTTGCCAGAAAAAGCTACCAGGGCGTGGATGCCCTCATACCCTTTTTTCGTGATGTAATCCTCAAATGCCTGACGATATTTCACAGCCGCCTGCCGGGAGGCGGTGATGACCATTGCCTTGGCCTGTCCGCCCAGCTCCTGCATGACCGTGGTGCGAAAATGCTCCACAATGACTTCAATGCGCTGGGCAATGTTGGTGTCGTGTAGTTCTACAAATCGAGCAATCTGGCGCTTAGCTGCGTTGGTCTTACAACGCGGATCTTCTTCAATCTCCTTGTTAATCTGATAGAAGGTCGAATACTCGGTATAGTTTTGAAGCACGTCCAGAATAAAGCCTTCCTCAATGGCCTGCTTCATGGAATAGACATGGAACGCCTCCCGTTGCCCCTTTGTGTTCAAACGGCCAAACAGCTGAATGGTGGTAGGCTTTGGTGTGGCGGTAAAAGCGAACATAGAAACATTGACCTGCTTACCATTACGCTTGATTTCATCGGAGATTACATCTTCCACATCGGCATCTACCTGTTCACCGGAACCAAGGGACATGGTTACTGCCGCCATGTCTTTACCAGCAGTGGAAGAATGAGCCTCGTCAATGATAACGGCAAAGTGCTTATTCTTCAGCCCTTTTACGCTATCCACAATATAGGGGAATTTCTGAATTGTGGTAGCAATAATCTTCGTATTACCGTTCAGCGCGATTGCCAAATCAGCTGAGTTACATTTATCATCCATAACACGAATCAGACCGGCCTTGTGCTCCATACCCATGATGGCTTTCTGGAGCTGACGGTCAACCACTACACGGTCGGTCACAATGATGACATTATCAAAGATAATCTTATTGTCTGCATCGTGTAACGATGTCAGACGATGAGCCAACCATGCGATGGAATTGGTCTTGCCGGAACCGGCGCTGTGCTGGATCAGATAATTCTGCGCAGTACGGTTTATCCGAACATCGGCGAGGAGCTTGCGGATGACATCCAGCTGATGATAGCGGGGAAAAATCAAATTTTCAGAACGCTTCACCTTGCCGGTCTGGTCATCGACTTTTGCTTTTACTTCCACGAAGATAAACTTACTGATAAGATCGAGGATGGTATCCTTAGTCAAAATGTCCTCCCACATATAAGAGACACTATATTTGTCCGCAAAAGTGGGATTGCCTGCGCCCGCATTCACCCCTTCGCCGTTACCCGTGTTGAAAGGCAAGAAGAAGGTCGCTTCCTTAGCAAGGCGAGTGGTCATATAGACCTCCTGCAGATCCATCGCAAAGTTCACAAGGCAGCCTGCCTTGAACAGGAACAGTCGGGTCTTGGGATTGCGCTGGGTGCGGTACTGGTAAATGGCATCCTGATAGGACTGCCCGGCGGTATTGCACTTCAACTCAAAAGAAATGATGGCAAGGCCATTCAGGAAAATCACCACATCGATGCGCTCTTTGTTGCTGGCCCAGACCTCCTCCATGACCGAGAAAATATTTTGGCTGTATTTCTTTGTCAATTCCGGGTTGAAGGTGGTGGCTGGCTTAGTGTACATCAAATCCAACTGTCGGTTGGAAATTTCAATACCGTGTTTGAGCACATCAATCAGACTGCCGCGGGTCTTGGTGGTTTCCGCATTGATAAAGCTGACAATGGTGTCCTCCAAATCATCCTTGTAGATTTTTCGCAGATAGCTCATCGTATCCGGCTGGGTGTCGTTCAGGAACTGGAACAGCATCTCCCGGTCAACGGCAAACAAGCGGTCAAAGTTAGTGGCCTTGCGGATCACATAGCCGTTGTCCTGGGACAGGCGTTCCAAGAGAAACTTCTGATAATCTTTTTCAGACAGGACATTATTCACCGCGTGGGCACCTCCTTTTCACACCATCTTCCGGTTTTTAGGTCTATAAATGCATCCAATTTAATCTTTCCTTCAAAATCAGCTCCGTATTGGCCCGCTCTGGTCTGATTGTCAAACTTGAAGCTTATGTTGTAAAATCTCCCGGATTTTGTTTTCTGGATCAAATTGTTGTCTATCATAAATTGAATCACCTTATGATGATTTTCAATATCATCTCCATTAAGATAAAAACAAACAACACCGGTTTCGCACATTCGCTCCGCCATGTTGGTGCATTTACACTCATAGCAAACTCCTTCCGAAATAGCTTTTTCACAAATTTCCTTTGCAAAATCCTGGTCACGGAAAAAGTACATCCATTTTCCGCATTTTTCCTTGTCCAACATATTCTCTTTGCCGGAGAGGAACCAATACCAACCGCCTAAATTGAGCATCATCAATCCCTCCCTACACACTTTTTAATCGTTTGATTAATTGTCTGGCAAAGAGCAATGCAATTTGATCGCAACTATACTTTGACGAGTCAATCGTTTGAATATCTGCGACCGTTGGATACTTTTCCTGCAACTGTTGAACAGTGATATTATGTAAAATGGGTAAAATTAGTTTTTGGCCGTTTCTATTTTGACGATTCAAGAACTCCGAAAGCTCACGTTCTGTCCATTCTCGATCAAAGAAATTCTCAGAAATTACAATAATAGCAAACTCAGCCTTTTTTACCCCACTAAGAATCCTATTCTTCCAGTTATCACCCCATTCAAGAGATTCTTTGTCATAGAAAATTGTTACCCCCAGTTTATTTATAGATTTATATAGGTCTTCTACTAAATCAGCTTTATCTTTATTAGCGTGAGAGATAAACACATCATATTCTGGCAATGATTTTGCCTGATATTTCGGGACATTAACAGTGGAAACCCCATTCATTTTGTCGATAAACGCGTGATCTCTACTAATGCTTTCCAAACAGCCAACTAAATCGCTAAATGCATTCTGAGTTCTATGAAACAGGATTGTTTTCATACGTTGACCAAGAGGGTGCTCTTTTAGATAGTTGTTGTAAAAAATTTCAACGTCATTAATCCACACCTCACTTGGCTGATTATATTCGTTAATATTTATTCCAATCGGAGCCGCATTAATTGGAGCCTTAATAGTCTTGGCTCGATTCAAAAGATTGTTGAGCTGTTCCTCAAAATCTGCCATTATTTAACCTCCTTTTTCCCGGTGACATACTCGTAGATCAGCGACTTTTTATAGTTTTCCAAGGTGGAGAGCTGTGCCTTCTTTGTGGAAACTATTTCATCAACGTGTGAACATACACTATCTAAATAATCGCAAATTTCTTGCTGTTCTTGTCTGGAATTTGGAAGAGCAATATAAATATCACGTACCTTATCCCAACTCCTGAAATCGCTTGTATTTCCCCTGACACCATTAGAAATCAATTTATATACGCCTTGAAATGCTAAATGCTGAAGATAATAGACAATAAACCGATTATCTTCTGTACTATTGCATACATGAACTACGCGTGTAATCTTTCCATCATAGTTAGACAAAGCGATGGCACCGTGCCATGTATCCATACCATGTATAGCAATATCTCCTTTGCGGATACCCTGCATAGCATTGTCTTCACTTACCATAATTCCAGTAACATTGTCTGGTCGAATTAAAACTTTTCCTGAATTTGAACAAATAAGTGCAATATCTTCCGAATCGAAAGAACGTGATAGTTTAGTACAAATATAACCAATCTTTGTCAATCGCCAAGTTGCATTCATCGGGGCCATATAAAAAATCCCACTGTCCTTCATCTCCGCATCCGGGTTTAGCCCTTTGGTCACCGCTTCGGTGATGACAGAACGTTTGTATTGCTCCAGGATGTCAATCTGGGTCTGGATATCAGCGGTAAGGACGTCGATTTCGGCGCATTTAGTGTCGAGGTAATCGGCTATTATCTTTTGTTCAGTTTTGGATGCTACCGGAATGAATAATCCGCCGAATTTATCCATAGGGATTCGCATCCGAATGGTATTAAGCTTTCCGTTTCCAGATTCCTTAATAAGAATCCCATTTCCTAAACCGTACAGACTGCGTTGAAACACAGTGGTTTGAAAAATGTAATTATAATACCTAACATCTTCCTTGGCATCAAACGGCCTAAGCATATAATAAACAGGGCTCACACACCCAAAATATTGAGACAACCCAACAGATCCGGACAAAACATTCATGCTATTCATGACAATATCGCCGGGATAAGCCAACCGATAAGCACTAACATCTTCCTTCGGCTTATTGCCGCCACCTTCCTTTTGATCATATGGAATGACCCCCTGCTTTGCAGTCAGCGACAAAATATCTGTAGTTCTTACAGGATTGTTTTTCTCTATGCGTTCTTGTAAACAATACTTTATCTTTTTAAGGCTCCAAGTAGCTGGATATTCACCGAGCCACGGAATCCTGCTATCCTTCATTTCTCTCATACCATCACCGCCTCATTCAAACAACTTTGCCACACGTTCTGATACTGAAAGCTCCAGTTTCATAAACTTTGCCTCCAGCTCCTCGCTGGGTACAGGCTGCTGATATTTGTAGAAGTAGCGGGTGAAGGGAATCTCCGCACCGGTTTTGATAACTGGCTTCTTGGCACCCAGGTTTTCCTCAAAGAATGCCACTGCGTCCGGGATATGGGGCAGCACTTCGCGGGCCATATAGTTCTCAATGCTCTCGCCCCACTTCACGATCTCGGTGTCCTTGGTCTCCTTGTCATAGAGCACATTGCCCTTGCGGTCACGCTGAATTTCAGCGGACTTGTCCATGACGGAGAGACCATCGGCAATCTTATCCAACAGCTTTTTGTCTGCGGTTACATTTGCAAGCACCTTGGTGAGCACCGGCATAAAAGCCGCCGGGGAGAGGTAGACTTCATCCGATACGGCTTCTTTCAACGCGGCGAGAATGGCTTCATAGACCGGCTGATTGTTCTGATAGTTTTCCAACTTCTTCAAATCCTTGCCGGTGGGTTCCTCCATATTCTCAATTTCATCGACCTTCGCCTGGTCATACAAGGAAGACAGTGATCCCTTGGAGAGCATCGCTTCAATGCGCTCCAGTGTAATGGCATAGCTGCGCTGGAGGGGCTGCATCACCGTATATTCCCGGTAGATGAACTCCTCGTTGGGATAGATTTTGCAGTATTCGTTCTCCGCAAAATCCGCATACAGCTTTGTAATAGCTGTGCGGTCTTCGGGAGAAATCTCATTTTTCTTGTCACCCAGAGCCTTACGCAGCTTTTTGAAAAAACTGGACGCATCGATGAGCTGGATTTTTCCCTTGCGCTCCGGGCGCTTGTTTTTGGATAGCACCCAGATGTAGGTGGCAATACCTGTGTTGTAAAACAGGTCCACCGGCAGAGCAATGATTGCCTCGATCAAATCATTTTCCAGCATCCAGCGGCGAATCTGGCTCTCGCCGGAAGAGGTGCCGCCGGAAAACAGTGGACTGCCGTTCTCAATGATGGCGGCACGACCCAAATGGTCATCCATTTTGTCGATGGCAGACTGCAAAAACAGCATCTGCATATCGCCGGAGCCCGGCAGACCTGCGCCCCAGCGTCCATCAAAGCCTTTCTTGTACTCATCCTGAACCGCCTGCTCCACACCCTCAGCAGCATCCTTTCCACCCCACGGGGTTCCAAACGGCGGATTTTCGATAACAAAGCGCATTTTCGTGCCCTTAAAACGGTCGGCCTTCATGGTGTCCTGGTAACAGATATTCTCCGCATTCTGCCCCTTGATCATCATCTCGGCCAGGCAGATGGCATAGGACTCCGGGTTGATCTCCTGACCAAACAGGCGCACATCGGCAGAGGGGTTGTAACGCTTTATGAAATTATAGCTGGTGGAGAGCATACCACCCGTGCCACACGCCTGATCCAATACGGTGATGACCTTTCCGTCATCGAAAATATCATCACAGCCTTCTGCCAACAGGATATTGACCATCAGCTTGATAATATCTCTGCCGGTGTAGTGGTCGCCAGCTTCCGCATTTTCAGAAAATCTGCGGATCAGATCTTCAAATATGTAACCCATTTTCACGTTGTCAATGGTGTGCGGATCGAGATCCAACTCAGAGAACGCCTTTACTACAGAGAGCAGTCGGTTGTTCTTGTCCATCTTGTCGATCTGCTTGTCAAAGTCCAGGCTGCGGATGATGTCCTGAATATTGGCAGAGAAGCCCTGGATGTATGCCTTAAAGTTGGCCGCCAAGTGGTCGGAGTCGTTGACCAGCTCTGCAAGATCAAATTCACTGGTATTGTAGAACTGGAAACCGGACAGACGGTACATCGCTTTCGCCGGATAGTTTGGGTTGGCTTTATACATTTCTATAACCTTTGCTTTGGTGGGTGCCAGGGCACACTCAAAGCGGCGGATGATGACCATCGGGATGATGACATCCTTGTACTTGTCGCTTTGATATGTACCACGAAGTTTATTTGCAATAGACCAGATGAAGTTTACCTCTGTGGATACATCAACGGGGGAATCATCCCACATCGCGTCTATGATTTTTTTTTCAGCCATATTTAATGTTCCTCCTGTTAACTCAATTATCATGGCATTTCTATTTTCTGATGTAATGTTCCTATTTTTTATATATTTTCCATTCTTTGTCCTGGCATCTGCCGCTTTTTGGCATTTGCTGAAATAGCCCATATCGAATCTATTCGACTTGAACCGGAAATTCTACCTTCAACGCATAAAACTTGTACTCTGCGTTTTGATATTTCCCACTTTTCAGCAGCTTAACGTATTGATAAATATTCTGTCATTGTTTTTCTTCATTACATCATAAAGTGCAAAGCTGTCTATGGATTATTGTAAGCTCAATCGTGAATGAAGTCAACGTGCAGTTGTCGCCAACTGGTGACAAGTCAAATGTAGTTTTGCCCTATTTCAAATTGGCGAGCAGGGCCTTTGTATATACAAAGGCAAAAATACCGGTGCAGCTTTCCAGGCTACATCGGTATTTTTCTCGTTGGGGGAAGTCCCCAATCCCCTTGAAGATCCGTATCTGGCGATACGGGGCTACGCATTCGTCCCGAACGCTTTACGCTACGCGTTCCATCGAAAATACGGTATAACAATTAGAGCTTAATCAAAATCTGTTTCTGACTCATTGGCGATTTCATAGATTTGTCCGTCTATATCGAGAATACAGTCAACATCAATCCGCGTCTTATCCATCAGAATCACTTGCTTTTGGTAATCATCTATCTTCTTAATCTGCCCGGAAATCGTATGGTAGGAACCGCCAGCTTTTCTCTGATCCTGAACAAAGTAAGTAATTGTAAGCGCTGGCTTTTCTCCGGGATAATCACAGGCCATCTGCAACTTATAATCCAGCTCTGCTTTTTCCGATTCAGAAAGTTCCGGCTTGCGATCTGTCAGCCGAGCGGTTTCCTTTATCACCTCACCATATCCGGTCAGCGCAGCGAATGGAGAGAACTGGGCTGCCCGGTCTATCATCGACATCCTGGGGTGCCGTGTGGAAACGTGATGGGGATGATTGATAATATCATCATAAGAATTTTTTGTGTTATCTCTATCTAGCAAAATAATTATCACCTCTTCCGGATATTTGCTGGCTCAAATATTTCTATGCTTTATGACCTCCAATCTGCTGATTGCGGTCTTTTGCCGTCGCCCCTTCCTGCAAATTCATTCCCTTCAGGATTGCATTCTTGCCAAACTTTTTCTTGATTTCCAGCATGGCCTGTTGCATTTTCCGCTCCTTCTCCAGTTCCTCATTTTCCTTTTCCTGCAGGTTTTGACGAGCGGAATAGTCTGTAAATAAATCTAGCTGCTCGAAGCTATTTTCACTTTGCGCCTGTGCTTCGGCCTCAGTGATAACATGAGTAGCAGCCATGTTAATCCTGCGTACCAGAAGATCTTTATCTACAATCCGATCAAACAGTTCCATCACAGCCTGGGTAATCAAGCGGGTGGAAGAAGTGTATTTTTTCAGATTGGCAGTACCGTGGGCGTGCTTTGGAATGCTTCGTCCATACCGATCTGTCTTGATTTCTCCATGATACTTCTTTCGCCGCGCTGGGTCTTTCAGATTATCAATATCATACCCGACTGTCAAAACAATTTGATTTGTCACAAACCCTTTATCCACCAAATCAAGAACCAGCAGGTCGGTCATTTCCCGAACTACAAGTTTTGCTTTCTCAAACGGGTACGGACACTGAAGTACCTGACCGGAACCGACACTGTTACTTTCCGGTTTATAAGCTTTGATGTCAGCAATCGTGCAAGGCTCCCACCCCCAGGCATGGTCAATCAATAATTCTGCATTGATACCGAAAAGCTGATACAAAAGTTCCTCGTTATAGTAGTCACCCGGTTTACCTTCCGAGCAGCGGGCTATATCACCCATCGTATAAAGGCCATGTTCTTCCAGCTTTTTTGCGTACCCTTTTCCTACCCGCCAGAAATCAGTCAATGGGCGATGTGACCACAGGGAACGCCGGTAAGACATTTCGTCCAGTTCAGCAATCCGGACACCATTCTGATCCGGTGAAATATGTTTCGCCTCTATATCCATCGCAACTTTACAGAGATACAGGTTCGTGCCAATCCCGGCTGTTGCAGTAATCCCAGTAGTATCCAGAACATCAAGAATCATTTTCATTGCCAGTTCGCGGGCTGTCAGCTGATACGTTCTTAAGTAACTGGTTGCGTCAATAAAGACTTCATCAATCGAATAAACATGAATATCTTCCGGTGCAATATATTTGAGATATACCTCATAAATCCTGGCACTGATTTTCATATAATGTGCCATCTGCGGCGGTGCCACCACATAGTCTACAGCTAAAGCGGGATTTGCTTTCAGTTCTCCATCCTGAACTGAAGAACCTGTCAGTTTCCGTCCCGGTGCTTTTTGCTGTCGTATGAAGTTGACCTCTTTGACCTTTTGCACGACTTCAAACAGTCTGGGTCTTCCGGGAATCCCATAGGATTTTAAAGCCGGAGATACCGCAAGGCAGATAGTCTTTTCCGTCCTGCTGGCGTCTGCGACCACCAGATTGGTTGTCATCGGATCAAGTCCACGCTCCATACACTCAACGGAAGCGTAGAACGATTTCAAATCTATGGCAATATATGTTCTATCTGACATTGTTCAACGCCTCCTTCTCATCAGATTTTAGACAGATGTGGCATCAGGACAGTAAATATTTTTTCCAAACGCTCAATTTTCCGATTCTACTATAATGCCGTAGTCAATCAGTACATTCGTCTCTGCGTGGTGCGGATAAACAATCCCCAGCATTTCATAGTCATATCGCTTCACTTTTCGGAAGTCTTTTATAGGTTCCGGTGCATAGGCAGATGTTTCACATCCAGCATATTTGGTGTCACCAGCCAAATCATCGGCCACATCCTTTATCAGTGCGTCCTCTACGTCTTCAATCGTACTGCCATACTCAACAGCAACTAATTCATGCTTTTTCACATCTTTGTCCAGGTCACCAAAAGAACGATACAGTTTGTACTTCATAATAATAGCCTCCTTCGTCTTAAATAGTTTCAAGATACTTGCTGATTTTCAGCTTTAATTCAGCCAGGTATTCTTCAAAATATACACTGATTGCCACCGGATACACCTCATCCAGTGCTTCCAAAATCTCTTTGATCTGCTCATTTCCAATCCTACAGAATCGCTTCATCGGCTCAAGGTAGAATGGGTATACTGCCGGTATCTGAGGAACGCCAAGATGCTTTGCAACCACTTCAGCACCAAGTCTTGCAGAAGATGAAAAATCATCCTGTTTGAATGCGTTCAGTAGCATTTTCAGGAAATGGATTAGCAAAGTATCCTGCTTTTTTAATATTGCTTCGGTCAAATCACTAAGACGGAAACAATCCGTAAAATCAAAGCCAACAAGATTTCCGTCAGGCGTTGCTGCTATCTGCACCGCATCAATTTGCTCGAACATAACAGCCAAAGCATAGTGACAGGCATACTCAAAAGCCATATTGATAGAATTTTGCAGGTCTTCCGTTGTGAATGGATGCAGTCCTTCCAAGTAAGTGCTTCCAACAACATAAGGTGTCTTAAACGGCCAGCTCTCTTTGCGGGTGCTCTTTTTTACCAGGAACGCCTTCGGAACCGGAATTTGCATTTCCTGCGCGAGCCGGGAATATATGAATTCACAGCAGGCCGAACATGGCTGTTCCTGTTTTATAAGAAGAGGTGTCAGACCTTTTCTTATGGGAGTTGCCAAAAGCAGCTGCCCGGAAAATCCCTCATGGCTAAATGGCTGATAAAGATAATCTCTGCTGTCCACAAAAAACTCATTGTCCAAACCAGGCACCTTCCTTACTGAGATGTTATTCTGCTGGCGTTGACCATCTGCTTATCAAAATTATAGCAGATCTAATCGAAAAAAACATTCAAATTAATTTTCATATACATAAATATATCTGTCTCAAACACTGCAGACCGAAATATAAATAAATTTATGCGATTCGTTCTTTAGCACTATTTCATGTTCTTTATCTTCTGTATTACACAGAAGATGACCGATATACTAAAGAGGAACGAGAAATAGTTCTAAAGGAGGAGGTGACGAGATGGACGCACAAGCTGTTGGACAACGGATCAAAGCTGCCCGTGAGGCAAAGGGACTAACACAGGAAGGACTGGCAGCGTTGGTCGATCTCAGCCCCACTCATGTGAGCGTAATAGAACGAGGTCTTAAGATTCCCAATCTGGATTCTTTTGTAGCCATCGCAAACGCACTGGGCGTTTCCGCAGATTCACTGCTGATTGATGTAGTTGACCATGCCACGGAGAGCGCAGCCTGTGAGCTATCCAATCGGATTTCTCATCTGCCGCATCGGGAGAGAATGAAGATCCTGAATGCATTCCGCATTCTGACAGAAGAATAAGAAATATCAGGGGAGCCGTAAAGGCTCTCTTTCTTTTTATAGAATTTTTATAATTTCGACAAAAGATGCCATCCACCGACAGTCATTTTATGTTAAAGTAGTTCTAAAGAACAAGTACAAACTCTAACGGAGGATGAAATTATGAATTTCCAAAAGATTCTGAAACAAGTTGCCACCGAAAATAATACGACACCAGAAGATGTTTACCGTGAGATGCAGATAGCTCTTGCAGATGCGTACAGCCACAAGGATGACACACAGGAGTCTCAGGCACTATGGAAGGAAATGGGCTTTGATAAAAGATGCCCCTCACCAGAGCAATTCATCAAAAAGTCGGCTCAAAAACTGCGTGGTGATCTCGGAATGTCTATCTGGAGGTGGCGATCATGAAGAAAGTGTGTTTTGTAGCGGATCGCTTTTTCTGGGAAGAGGAAATGGGCGATTTGCTATATCAGGAAATCAATAAAATTTCAAATGAGGATCGCGTCGTTGAGTTCTATTTTCATACTTGCCACGAGATTTTTGCACAAAAGGCAGTCGCCTGTATCCAGAAATTGCGTAGGGAGCGACCGGAAAAACATCTGTCAATAATAGCCATTATCGATCCCTTGAGGTGGGGAGAGGATAAGTTTAATGAGGAAATCCCATTTCGCCACGATCAATTCCCCCGTGGTAGTGTTGACCGGATTGACTTTGCTCCCGCATTTGACGGTAAATGTGATAAAGACGAAAGGCGCTTCATTCAACACTTTTATAAGATTGACCGCTGGCTTTACCATCAATGTGATGACATGATTGCCTATTATTATGACAATCTTCCAAATATTACGCAAAGAACCGCCAGAACTGCTACATCCGGAAACTCCAGACCGGCACTACATCATCTTTATCTTCCAAAAACCAAAGACAGGATTGACATCCTAATCGAGCAGCTTCCCGAACGGGAGAGAAACGCCGTGCTGGCGATTAACGGTGGTACAACTTATCGGCAGCTTGCTGAACAATTAGGCGTATCTTATAACCGCGCACAGCAGTTGGTAAACAGAGGCGAACTGCAAATCCGCAGATGGCTGCGGCAAAGCTCCTGATAGCAGTTCATACACAAAAAACGCCCCGGACGACCTATTACAGTCAATCCGGGGCATTCATGCTTATCTTTGAGTTTCTTCTTTTCTCTTTTCTTCCTGAGCCTTTTCTTCTTCCTGACGAGTCAGATTCAAGAATTGCTCCACATTTTTTTTCGCTTTTAAATAGTCCTGCATTTCTGTACGTGCATTCCGGTATTGTGCGTAAGTGGATTTCTTGTCTGCCAGAACTTCGGCATATTCTGCTGATAAATCCCTTACCTTTGGAAGTTTCTTGATTCCCAATTTGTTAAAGGCATCCTTTGCTGCTTTGTGCAGGGTTATTGCTTCCCGATGGGATTCATAAAATTTTCTGCTGTATCCAGACTTACGGTAATCTGCATATACATCCTTTGTTTTAGCATAGTTGATGATGTGTTTTTTCAGGGAAGCAATCTCCACCAGACGTTTTTCTGCCATCTTGATTTTTTCATCCAGTTGGTCGAAGCGTTCTGTTGACTGTTTCGTTTTCTCGCGGAGCTGGTCGATATCTTCAATTCCATGCTCACGAAGGAAAATCATGGTCTGCGCCATTTGCTTCAGGTTATAGACCGTAGCCCATCGCTGATAGCCGATTCCTTTCGCCTGAAGTCTGACATCAATATCTACCAGCAAATTCAGACGTTTCTGGTTAGCAGCCTGTTTATTCTTGCTGCGGATACGGTGTTCTTTTTCACCCAAAATAACAGCACGGATTTCTTCCTCTGTGTATCCTTCTCCTAAAGATCGGAACCGCAGAAAACGATCCTGTCCTTCTCTCCAAAGCGCCGTGTGTTTGCCGCGCTTGCAGGTATAGCCGTCCTGTTCCAGAAACCGGAGAAATTCTTCAAAATCCTTTGGTTTATTTAGAAGCGCCCGATCAATAGCCTGCCGGATTTCATCCCGAAAGCAATGTCGCTTTGGATAAGTGGTTCGTTTGACACGCTCTTTGTATGGTTTCTTCTCAATAATAGACAGCCCATGCTCCACACAAATGATGTCGCTGACCTTCTGAAGAGCAAGGCCTGAGTTATGGAAGTCACGAAATTTACGCTTGCAGTCCAGCGAAGTGGAATTGAAAACGATATGATTATGGATGTGGGCACGGTCTGTGTGAGTTGCTACCAAAAAAGCGTGTTTTCCTTTGGTGAAGCGCATTCCCAGCTCGTAGCCAACCCGATTGGCTTCCTCCGGTGTGATTTCACCCGGTTTGAAAGACTGACGAATCTGGTAAGCAATCACATCATTTTGCTGCCGTCTGCCGGTGATATGGAGATATTGCCGCTTAGCCAGAAGAAATTCCTCGTCTGCCGTCATAGGATCACATTCATAGCCAGTCACCAGTTCGCCTTTTTCCGTCTTTTCCGGATTCTGTGCATAATCAGTCCGGTCACGCAGACACTGTGCAATGGTTTTTCCTTTGTTGATATGCAGTGCAATCAGTCTTGTTGCCGCCATAGCTCACCGTCCTCCCCATAACAAAAAAGAAGGCAGGCCGTTCCGCTTATTTCTTGCGGAGCAGCCTGCCCGAAACATTTTATTTTATGAATGTACAAAGCCCACCAGAGAATCCTTCATCCCGTCCAGTGCAGTTTCGATCACTACGGCAAAGAACATGGCGGCTACACACAGAATTTCAAGAACGACCAGAATTGCCACCGAAGTCCACATTTGCTGTACAGCTGAGTAAATTCCACATCCGAATATAAACAGCATCAGAGGCCCCATTACATAAGCTGACAGGTTGGTTATGAGTTTTACCAAAAGAACCGCTGCCGCCAAAATCAGAATGATAGGAAGTGCCAGTAGCTTAAAAGGGAGTTTTATGAGTTTCATCACTATGCTCACCGCCTTTCGTGTTCGCTTGTCTATATTGTATTGGATTGTAGATGATTCAGCAAGGTTGTCATAATGCTTTTTTCTCGATGGTACTCAACAGCATATCCCCCAAAAAGGCTATCACGAAAGCTCTATGATGCTGAAGCTTTCAGGATATTGTTCCATTACCTGCTTGAAAAATATAATATCCGAATCATTTACGATATCTATTACCATCTCTGTGCCATAATGCTCACTCCAGATATCGCACAAATCGTTTTTTATATGAATCGTAAAGTATTTTGTCATTTTGTTATATATATTTTTGTCCGAAGGTTCGTCTGTCAGCAGTTTTTCTAGCAGAGTTTTGGTTATGCGCCCCTTAATTGATACTTCATAACCATCCTTAGTGGCGGTGCCGTATAGCGAAGCCTCCATGATTTCATCCGCTTCTTCTTTCCAACTGCGAATTACAAACGCATCGCCTTCTTTTATAAAATGTCTGATTATTGTACGCCACCATTGTGATGAAATGGAATAATCTATCATCTGAACCCCAAACTGTTTCATAGAAGCAGAATCTCCATAATTCTTTTTTGTTTCTAATTTCCCATGTATCTATAAAACAGTATAGTAGAAATGCGCGAATAAATCTACTCTAATCATGAGCTAATGTTCCTATGTTGCAGGCGTTTCACTCACGCCAAACGCCTGCTATGGCATATTCAGGAGATACTAGCCAACCGTACTAGTAGCTCCTTTGCCGCCCGCCACAATTCATCCAGCCGCGCCTGTAAATCCTGAATGTCAGCCAGGTAAATACTCCCGGTTTCATTCGCCTTCTTTGCATACTGATTCAGATTGTTACTGCAAATACGCAGCAGCCGGATCAGCTCTTTCAAGTCCCGTAAATCCAGCTTCACACAGTAGCCATCCAGTGCCATTTTACGGATGTAGGCACTCATATTCATTACGCCCAGCTCGTCCATTTTTGCCTGGATACGCTCACGGTCTGCCTTTGAAACCCGCAGGATAATCGTATTATTCAGTTTTTCCATTACCGTACCTCTTCCCGTTCCATATGCCGTTTTGGAGTTTCACAGACCATCGCTGCCTTTGCTTTCAAATCTGCCAATACAGAAGAACGGCCTTCCGGCTCTGTTACTTCTTCCTCCATGCCGTGATCGTCCATATTGAGGGCGGCGTCCAGTTCAGCCAGCCGTGCGCTTTTCTCAGCCAGTTCCGCTTCCTGGGGGAAGGGCTTGCCAAGCTCTGCCTTCGCCGCTTCCTGCTGATTGTGCAGGTTTTCCAGCTGTACCTGCCCCTTTTCTTTACGGCCCTCCAAACCGGCGAGCGTATTATCCATACGAGTGAAATTTCCTCTGGCATCTGTTCCCAACGTAACCGTATGGGTCATGGAGCCTTTCAGCGCAATCTCGTATTCCTGGCTGAGGCTGTTGTACGAAAGTTCCATGGAAAAACCACGGTACGTTCCCAGCGCCACCGGCTCCATGCCAGTATAATTCTTGCAGGCTGCCAGAATCGCCTCACCTGCCAATTCCTTTTCAGAGAATGTGCGTCCCTGAATCTCCGCGCCGACAAATCCCTCTTTCGGAAGAGGATGTGCTGTCACGGTCTGCATATCGGCTTCAAATCCCTGAATAAAGCCGCGCTGTTTTTCCATCTCTGCTGGGAAATACTTTAACAGGCGGTCTTCCAGCCGGTACTGCTGGCTCTGATGGTCAGATTTCAGCACTTTCAGACGCGCCACATCAATATCCAAGTCCATCTTTTCCTTGATCCGGCTGTCACCGGCGCACAGTGCTTTGATCTCCGCATAGCTGAGTGCCTGCTCATCCACATCGTCACAGGCTCGCACCGGCGATTTGCTGGTCATAATCTGCGAAATAAATTTCTGCTTGTTCTCCAGCGTTTGGTAAAGGTAAGCGTCAAAAGTGCCTTCCGTCACATACTGGTAGATCTGAACCTCTTTGTTTCGGTTGCCCTGGCGGATGATACGCCCATTTCTCTGTGTCATATCGGAAGGACGCCAGCCCACATCCAGGTGATGGACAGCCACAAGCAAGTCCTGGCAGTTGGTGCCAGCCCCCATCTTCTGCGTGGAGCCGAGCAACACCCGCACCTGACCCGTGCGCACTTTAGCAAAGAGTTCTTTTTTCTTTACCTCGTTGTCCGCATCATGGATAAAAGCAATTTCTTCTGCAGGAACGCCCCGTGCGATCATCTTCGCCTTGATGTCGTCATAGACATTAAACGTACCGTCATCTTTTGGGGTGCTCATATCACAGAACAGGAGCTGCGTCAGACGGCTTTCCTTTCCTTCCTCCCATATCCGAAACACATTTCCCACACAGGCATTGAGCTTGCTGTTCGGATCGTCTGGCAGGAGCGGGTTCATCAGACGCTGGTCAAGCCCGATTTTCCTGCCATCCGAAGTAATTTTGAGCATATTGTCCTGGGACGGATCAACCTGTCCGCTGTGGACGGCAGCCGCCCGTTCTGAGAGCGCCGCAACCATTTCTTTCTGAATCTCCGAGGGCTGCACCACAACCGTCTCAAACTTTGCTTCCGGCACCGGCAGATTCAGCTGGTCACTGGTTTTTATATCCGCGACCTCTTTAAAAAGGTTCATCAGTTCCGGAAGATTGAAAAATTTTGAAAACCTGGTTCTTGCCCGGTATCCGGTTCCTTCCGGAGCCAATTCAATCGCCGTAGTACTTTCTCCGAAGGTGGACGCCCAGCAGTCAAAGTGAGTGAGTCCCTTTTGCTGTAAGGTGTTGTACTGGAGGTAGCGCATGACGGTGTATAATTCATAAGGTAGGAAACGCCACGCCATACTTCCTTTCGTCCGTGGTCTTGGCGTAACCCCCTCCAGAACCGTGCTTACACCTCTCGATGTACACGGCTCGCCATCTTTCATAGTTTAAGTGATTTTGTCTTTGCTTCTTCGTAGCATTTCGGGCAGAGAGCCAATGACTTCCGCCTTTTCAGTAACATCAGTTCATCAAATTCATTATCAGCGTTCAAATCTTTTAAGCGCTTTACATGGTGCATATACACTTTCACGGGGTTTGCTCCGCACATCTCGCATTGTCCGCTTTTTAAACGTCCTGCAAGACTATTCGGTTTTATCTGCCCTCTGTATTTCGGCATAATGTCTACAAATTCAGGTGCGATATTGTTATTACGCCTAAATCCTTCATTGTAAAACTCACACCGCTTTGTTCCACTCTTGGTTTTGTAATCTGCGCCAAAGTCGCCCTTTACGCTACGGTATTTCTTATACATCTTCATAACAGAAGAATTATATTTTGCCGCCAACGTCTTTAAACAGCTTCCACGCATGATAGAATGAAATTTCCCCAGATTGCATACATTGATTGCTAACCTGTAATAATTGTACAATCCTCTGATTTCAGAATTATATTTACTGATGATTGCCACATCGTCTAATGGCATAAGCGCCCCTCTGTGGAGTGGCTTCCAAATCTCTTTGCCGTTTTCGTCTTTTTTGATTTTAAACGCACCGTATTCGTGCAGTTTCGCAATCCATTTTTCTTTCGGCATATATAACTGCACTTTTCCATACCACACCCGTTGCAGACCTTTTTTCGTCCGCTTTGTGTCCTGACTTCTTGATATTCTTATGTCGTATCCAAGATACCGCACCTTTTCAGAGGAATGGGTAACGTGAGTTTTCTCCTCCGACATTGTGAGATTTAGCTTGTCTTTTAGAAATATCTTTACCTGTTCCTTGATATTTTCAGCATCCTGCTTTGAACCTGTTATTGAAATCAGGAAATCGTCAGCGTAACGGTTGTATTGAAGTCTTTTGTAATTCTCATCCATCTCGTCTAAATGTGGTGTGGACAACATCACTTTCCTTGCTTCTTTAAATGCTGCTAGGTTTGCTTCTGTGCGCTCTATTTCCAGATTTTTCTGCGCTTTCCGATAAGCCCAGCGTACCTTATCATGGTCTTTGTGGACTTTACGGCTTCTTGTATCGCCTTTGTCAAAACTCTTTTTCATCCTTGCCATGAACTCATCAAGTTCATTCAGATAGATGTTGGCAAGTATCGGACTGACACCGGAGCCTTGTGGACTGCCGGAGTACGTTTCATGGTATGTCCACTGTTCCATATATCCTGCCCTTAGAAACTTCCACATCAGCGATATGAACGCTTCATCTTTTATGCGCTTTCTCAAAAGCTGTATTGTGATATGGTGGTCGAAGCTGTCAAAACAAGCCTTAATGTCTCCTTCGATTATCCACTTTGCACCAGTGAACAGCGTTACGATTTCTTTTAACGCTGTGTGGCAACTTCTTTTCGGTCTGAAACCATGTGAATTATCAGAGAATGTCGGCTCATAGATTGCTTCAAGTATCATACGGACAACTTCCTGTAACAGTTTATCGTCCGTTGACGGAATCCCCAATGGGCGCTTTTTACTGCTGTTTTTCTTCGCAATATAAACACGCCTTGCAGGGTTCGGCTGGTATGAGTGGTCTCTCAGCTTCTGAATGAGCTTTTCAATGCGCTCCATGCTCATACCGTCAAGAGTGAATCCGTCTGCACCTGCCGTCATGCTCCCCTGAGAGGTCGCAATATTCTGGTATGCAAGCAGATAGAACTCTGGGTTGTACAGGTTACGGTATAATCTCTCGTACCTGTACTCTTTGTTTTTTGCTTTTTCACTTAAACTTTTCAATACATTTTCGGGACTTCTCATAATGCCTCACGCACCTTTCCTTATTATTTGTATTGAAGAAAGACTGTCTCCCTTCGCCATGTGGACGGCTTTCCCGTCCTCGGACTACTACGGAGACTCTGTTGCCATAGTAAATATTCAGAGTCACTTTTCTCATAGCACTCATAGCCGATTTTCGGCATTTTACCTTAGGCAATCCCCGTTTAGAACTGTAATAACATAAGCCTGTTATGATTTCGGATGTGACGTTCGTCGTTTTCCATTATCCTATGGCTGATTTACTCTGGGTATCTTGTGGATACGCATGGCCGACTCATATCCACCAGAGTACATGCGAGTATAACTTCCTTACGCATGGAGCAACATTTTGCCCAATCTCCGACTGTCATTCAGGCAGTTTAGCTTTCATCCTTATTCATAACTTTTCGCCACTACCACGCAAACACTTTGGAAGTTTCCGTGTTTCGTGCCCTCCGACATGCTACACTCCCCATCGGGTTTCCCCTTTTGGATAAGTCGGGTGACGATAGGGTGCGGATTATTCCGCTTTGATACCTTGCCCTATTACTTGCTCAAGGTAAGATTATTACAGCCCCTTACGGGCGCACCGTCATACTGTTGGAGACGGGAGTGCCGCTGGCAAATACTACGCCGCGCCCGCCGGTAACTTCATCCAGATACCGGCATTTCATAAACATATCGCTGCTTCGCTGGGCTTCCGATGTGGATAACCCTGCTACATTTCGCATTTTTGTGTATAAGAACAGGTTTTTGTATGCCTGGCTCTCGTCCACAAACAGCCGGTCTACGCCAAGCTGCTCAAAGGTAATCACATCATCCTTCCGATCTGTGTTAAGCAGTTTATCCAGTCTTGCCTGGAGTGACTTCCGGGTCTTTTCCATCTGCTTGATAGTAAAATTCTCGCCCCGGCTCCGTTTCAGCTCATCCAGTGCTTCGGTCACATCATCGATCTGTTCCTGTAAGAGCCGTTCCTGCCGCTCCGCTGAGATGGGGATTTTCTCGAACTGGCTATGGCCGATGATGACCGCATCATAATCCCCAGAGGCAATCCGTGCACAGAATTTTTTTCGTTTTGCAGTTTCAAAATCTTTTTTCGTTGTCACCAGAAGTTTTGCGCTGGGATAAAGCCTCAGAAATTCATTCGCCCACTGCTGAGTCAGGTGGTTAGGAACCACAAACATCGACTTCTGGCACAGCCCCAGCCGTTTGCTTTCCATTGCTGAAGCAGCCATTTCAAAGGTTTTCCCGGCTCCTACCTCATGTGCTAACAGTGTATTGCCGCCATACAGCACATGAGCGATGGCATTCCGCTGATGCGGCCGCAGCTTAATGTCCGGGTTCATGCCGACAAAATGAATGTGGCTGCCGTCATATTCGCGGGGACGGGTGCTGTTGAACAGTTCATTATACTTTGCCACCAGTGTTTCTCTGCGTTTCGGGTCACGCCAGATCCAGTCCCGGAAAGCGTCCTTGATTGCCTGCTGTTTCTGTTGAGCGAGGGTCGTTTCCTTTTTGTTGAGAACACGCTTTTTATTGCCCTCCACATCTTCAATGGTATCGTAAATCCGGGCATCTTTCAGATTCAGAGTATCCTCCAGAATTTTATAGGCGTTCGCCCGATCCGTACCATATGTCACATAGGCCGCCACATCATGCCGCCCGGTACTGCTTTTACCGGAAATCTGCCATTCCGCCGTAATCGTGGAAAATTTCACTTCAATGGCACGGCGGAGATAGAAGGGTGTCTCAAAAGTTTCCTCCATAAACTGTTGGATATACTTTGGATCAATCCAGGTAGCGCCCAGGCGCACCTCAATCTCCGAGGCTTCCAGGTCTTTGGGCTGGGCTTTTTCCAGCGCAGCCACATTAACCGTGTACTGTGGATCGGTTTGTGCGGCAAGCCGTGCAATCCGCAGCTTATCGCGCACATTACCGGACAGATATTCATCCGCAGTCTGCCAGCCAAGTTCCGGCGCTTCCGGTGCCATGGGATCACGGAAAATCACGCCAGTCAACTCGCCGGTGACGGCCTCGAAATCATCCGCTTTCCCCAGCAGTTCTGCCATAAACGGAATGTCTACCTTGCCACGTTCTCCGATGGAAACCGCCAGTGCTTCGCTGGGCGTATCCACATGGGTCACATGACGTTCCGGACGGATGGTGCGTTTGGTGAAAATATCGGCTTTGCTTTCCAGATTTCCATCTTCATCAATATTCTCCAACGAGCAGAGCAGATAGTAGGAAGAATCCTCTGAAAATGCCTTCTCGTTTCCACGGCTGTTAATCAATCCGTACTTTTGAGTAAAGGCATCGTAGGCAGTGTTTAGTTCCTGCTGTTTGGCCTCGATAGCTTCCTGGGGATAGTCTTCCAGCTGGTATTCAATCAGGTCATTGACGATCTGACGCAGTTCCACCATGCCTTTGACCCGGCCTTTTGCGGTATCGTTTAAGTCAACCGGCGACATAATGGAATTTTCCCTGAAATATACTTTGCCATCTACTACCGCATAGGAAAAGTTTTTTACCGTCGGATCTGCTGGCAGTACAGAGGCATTGTCCTCCAGTTCCGGATTCTCCTGTTCCTGAGCCACATACTCCCCGTGGATATGGGAAATCGCTTCTTTCAGCTGTTGGCTTAAATCAGCGCCGTCAATGGGCAGCACCGTACATTCCTCTTTGCCGTACTGAGTGCTTTCGGTGGAAAGCCGTCCCAGCACCATCTCCGGATGCTCTACAAAGTAGCTGTTTAAGGTCAGCCCGTCCTCGTTGCGTCCAAGGTGAATCCAGTCTGCATCCAGGTCGATGGGGTGTTCCCGCTTTTGCAGGAACAGAATATCCGATACCACATCCGTACCGGCATTGGCACGGAACGTATTATTTGGCAGCCGGATCGCCCCTAAGAGTTCCGCCCGCTGTGCCAGGTATTTGCGTACCTCCGGGCTTTTAGCATCCATGGTATAACGGCTGGTTACAAAAGCAACTACGCCACCCGGACGCACCTGATCCAGCGCTTTGGCAAAGAAATAGTTGTGAATGGAAAATCCAAGCTTATTGTAAGGTTTATCATTGACCTTATAATCACCAAAGGGGACATTGCCAACAGCCAAATCATAAAAATCACGTCGATCGGTGGTTTCAAATCCGGCAACAGTGATCTCTGCATTGGGATACAGCTTTTTCGCAATTCGTCCGGAAATACTGTCCAGCTCCACACCGTAAAGACGGCTTTGCTGCATACTCTCCGGCAGAAGACCGAAGAAATTACCCACACCCATGGATGGCTCCAAAATGTTCCCCTGGCGGAATCCCATCTGCTCCACGGCATCGTAAATCGCACGGATTACCGTGGGGCTGGTGTAATGTGCGTTTAAGGTGGAAGCCCTGGCGGCCGCATATTCCTCCGGTGTCAGAACCGTTTTCAGTTCCAGGTATTCCGTTGCCCAGTTACCTTTACGCTCATCAAAAGCATCTGCAAGGCCGCCCCAGCCGACATACCCGGAAAGGATTTTCTGCTCATCCGGCGTAGCCGGGCGGTTTTCTTCCTCACATTTTTTCAGAAGCTGGATTGCCATGATGTTGGCGCGAAATTTCTGCTTCGGCCCGCCTTTGCCTAGATGTTCATCGGTAATGCGGAAGTTTGCAGCAACAGGCTCTGGTTCCGGACGTTCCGCCTCGTTTATGCGCAGCCGTTCCATCACAATATCATAAGGCAGACCGTTTGGTTCGGCAGGATAAATGGTTTCCGGCTCCGTTGTCAGTTCCGCCAGTTCTGGTGTAGATGATTCTTTTTCTCCCTGCACAAACAGGCTGGCGTTTCGCTCATCCTGACGGAGAAGTTCTTCAAACTGACTGCGCCCCATAACCTTGTTGCTCCAGGAATATGGGCCGGTATCAATCCGCACAGTGGTGTCGCCAACGTAACCAAGAGTGCCGTTGATAGGCTGATCAGGCGCAGACAGGAAGACAGAATCGCCTACCTGGTAGGACGGCTGTCCCTCAAGTACTGTCTGCTTTTGCCGGTAACCTTCCGGGTTCTGATAAAAGCCTTCCTGCTCATGGATATACAGTCCGCGAAGAATGGGAGCTATGTCGCCCCAGCTGCCGCCCAGCGCAGCCAGCCTGCGTTCTTCACTGTCCAGAATCTCCACTTCGATACCAGTGGTGTAGGTGCGAAAATCTGCCGTGTCCCCGGTAGCCAGCTCCATAGTTTCCGCCCGGTTTGCAAACAGTTCTGAAAGCCGCTGTGCAATCCGGGTATTGCCTTCCCCATCCCGCAGCCAGCCGGAAATATACTCTTTATCCTGCGCAGAGAGCAGACCAGAAGCCAGCACTTCCAGCAAATCCTGATCGACATTTGACGGATTGGGAGCAAGATACTCCGTTACAGCGCCGTTGCGGCTGTCCTGCCGAAGCAGTCCCTCGAACCGTTCCCGACTTTCTGTACGGAATACAGGGTAAGCCACCCCATTAGGAAGGAGCTGCACCGTGTCTTCCCGCAGTTCGGTAATCCGATATTCCTGATTATCCAGATAAACGGTATCACCCATGTGATACGGCAGCGAAGCGGGATCGTATGCCGGTTCTTCCGGGATGGCCTGTTTGATTGCTTCATATTCTTCTTCCGACACCATAATGTCTACCACATGAGTGGGGTTGCCGGTGCCAATGGTAATATCATCACCACGTCGGGTAATCGGATACTGGCTCAGGTCATGAACTTCCCGTTGTTCTACTGTTTCTTCGGAGGCAGCGTTTTCTGCGTCCTTTTCGTTATCCTGATTTTCAGGCACAGAAAAAGGACCGGGCGATGGTTCGCTCGATCCTTTCATGGACTGTTTGGCGGTGGGGGCTTCCTCTGGAAAAGTAAAACTTAACTGTTGATAAGCTCCGTCAAAATCACTTCCTCGGCCTGGGCTTTCAGTGCGTTCATGTGCTGTACCCACGCCATCGCGCTCTGCTTCTTGTCCGGAGCCGGGTCTTTCTCCAGAAGCTGGTTCATTATCAGCTCCAACCTCTGGTTTGCCGTCTCCTCGATCTCCAACAGGTGCGGATACAGCGTCCCGTTCAGCAGGAACTGATTGTACAGAAGCGGGCGGTTCTCCTTCAGATATGCCCGGCGCATCCGTCCATATTTGCCCAGGGGCTTCTCCGGCTGCTCGTCCAGTTTCAGGTTCGGAATCAGGTAATCCCCGTTCCTCGTGTAGGTTAAGGTGTTCTTCATCCCATTTTCTCCTTTCCTCAATGGCTTCCCGCTCCGCAGTCCGGATAGTGTCCCCGATCTGCAGGAGAATCTGCCTGCTGCATTGGCTGACGGCGGAACCCAGTGCCATAACTGCCGGAATGGTGTTGAAGTCGAAGATCGGCATGAAGTCCTCATGCCCCATATATTCCGCTGGATTCAAACCGCACCGGCTGAGTACCGTATAAGTGATGCTGGCGGTGGCTGCTGTCTTAAACTGGATTCCGATGTTGTAATTATCGTACCCTTCTAAGAAGGAATCGTCAACGATGTAGAAGAAGTCCTTCTGGTTATCTGCCCAATACTCGTCTGCCAGAGTTCGGGCGGCCGCCGCAATCTGTTCGCCCAGGTCAACGCCGCCAACGCCGTAGTTTCGTTCCAGCATAGCCATAATGGGAACGATATGCTGATCCTCCATTGTCCACAACCAGGGCATTCGTGAATTTTCCCTTGTTCCCGTATCTGCCACATCAAATACATAGCGCAGACGCAGCTTGTCACCGCGCTCATCTAAAAGGGCAATCCCTTTTGACCCGCGCCGGACGTAGCGGTTCATCTTGTCATTCCATAAATCGTATTCTGCGCAGGCGGTGGCATCCGGCCTTTGTGCGTAAATCATCATCTGATCCATGAACGGATACTTATACAGCCGGGAAGCCGTGGTAAGGAACTTTGCCCATTCCTGCCAGCTGGCTGTCAGTCCTTCCAGAGTTTCTTTTGCAACCGCCGAATAAAAATCTGCTTTACTCCACATATTGGCCTCCTTCCTTACAGCAGAAAAAAGCCGGGACAGTGTTTTCCATCCCGGCAGTATTTAACTCCTTGTCAGTCCATAAAATCGGGGTACAAATCCAGTGCCGAAAACTCCTGATCGTTCATCTGTCGCAGCTTTTCCAGCACACAGTCGGTCAGTGAAAGCAACTCTGTTTCGTCAGCCTGCAGATAGCCCCGCATATCCGTCAGATTTTCGATCAATTCCAGTCGGGTGCCGGAATTGTACAGGCACATCAGATTCATTTCTTCGGAAGTAAAGGTCTTCATCGTTCCAAGCTCCTTTTTCTTTTTCTCATAGCTGGTTTCCTTTGCGCCGCCTTCTGCCTCTGACGGATTAATTCCAGATTTCTTTCTTTATAAGCAGCCCGAATATCAGCCATCAGCCGAATACATTCCTGATCCGAGATTCTGGCAAGTTTTTCACAGGTGCTGGAAACGAGCTGCCGCAGCTGCTGATTATTCACTATCTTTAAGATCTGCTCCAGATCTCCCAGAAGATTGCTTTTTGTATTCAAGGCGTACTGAAAAATGAGTTTCTGTTCCTCTCCAGAAAACTGGTGGAGATAAGCGCTCATCTGCCGAAAACCGGTAATGGCACCGTCTTCATTCCGTACAGGCTCATAGCGTTCCTGAGATTTGAGATACTCTCCATTCCCATAGTCACCTCCCACATAGAAGCCGTTTTCGTCTTTTTCGCTTTCCAACAGAACAGTTCCATTGGAAAGCAGATAGCCTGACTCTATGCATTTTGTGGATGTCCCCATAAGAACACCTTCCTGCTGGGCACTAAGAATAGTTCCCGGCACTTCCTCCAGTGTCATTTGATAGCGGTCATTCCCCATATCATCGCTCCTGTTCCGCGTATTTGATCGTGGATTTCTTTCTGACCTCACAGTGTGGCTGGTTTTTCAGCTGCTCCACCACAGAAGGCTTCTCAGCTTTATCCTTTGCCGCTTTCTCCTTACAGTCTTTTGCGCCATTATTAACAACGCCGTCGATCATACCGTAATCATCCTCAAGCTGCATTTCCGCATTTTTCAGATAATTCTCCGGGATAAGTCCGGGAAGTTCCTGAAAGCAGGTACTGTCACAGTAATAACAGGATACCGCGCCATTTTCACGGATGGCAACAATGTCGCTGACCGAAAGACTGTGCCCCTTAAAATCTTCCGGGCGATCCAGATTAAATTTCTCAAAGACGCTTTCCAGAAAGGCGGGGCGGTTCGTGTAAACCGGTAGTGGTGCGATATATACCACTTCATAATGGTCGATATTCACTTCCATATCCATCCGTTCCAACATCCGCAGAGATGAAAAGCGCTCCATGCGTGTTTCCTCAATATCGCGCAGCTGCAAAATCGCATAGTTCTCCCCGGCGCTGTCCAGGAAGGCTTCCAGCCTGCCGTTGTTTCCCATATTACCGTTTACTTCATCCCACTTTTCAATTTTATCCTGTGACATAAACTCCCTCCTGTGAAATTCTTCCCGGTCATAATCGGTCAGTTCCCGATTGCGGCTACTAAGCCTGCATTGTTCCATCGCCTGATCACGGGCTTCCAGAATCGAAGTTTCCAGTCCGCCCACTTCTCCGGCAGCTACCGGCTGAAATCCCTGATCGTATAAATGGTACGCCCATCCTGACAGACTGCGTTCCACTGTCAGATAGTTTTGACTTCCCAGCTGCCATGCGGCAGTATCCCGGTCAAGCTCCGGTTCCGGGCGGCAGGTTCCGCCGCCGCGTTCCAGAATCTCTGCAAACTGGCAAATGTGGTAGACGTTGTTTCCAACCTGGGTATGGTAATCGTCAATGTAGCTGCATTTGGCTGCAAAATGTCGATCCGGATAATCCACCTGAATTGTCCCTCCGTCCGGGATACGGAACAGTTCCTTGTACCGGCTGTCGATAAAGCGAATATCGTGGGAGGGAAGACTGGCTGGTTCCTGAAGGCTTCGGCGTCGAATCTCTGACTGGGGATACGGAAGCAGGGACAGCAGGGATACTTTCGCCACTTCCTGACCTTCCAGTCCAATCTCTTCACAGGCGGCTACCCGTGCAGCTGCCAGCGGGGATGCAATTCGACTCTCCAGAAGGTCTTCCCAGGTCAGCATCCCGGAGTAATTTTCTTTCTTATCGCTCCGATGGAACGCTTCATACTGAAAGCCGCTTTCCGTTTCCTTGAGGTGGAGAAAAAACTGACGGTCTACCAGATAAACTGCTTCTAACTTTTCCGCACTCATTTCCCGCCACCTCCGCTTTCAAATTCCAGCTGAAATTTCGGACGTCCATCTGCTTCGGTGGACAACAGAACAGAAGCATTGTAGGTCTTTCCGGTTTTCTGGCTTTTGCAGTCCTTCACGCGGATTCTTCCGTCCCGTACCAGCCGTTCCGCCATCTGAGCAGTGAGGCGTTTGCCAATTTTCTTGAAGTAGGTGTTGTCTTTCCAGAGAATGAAGCGGCATTCCCGATTGGAGCAAAACCATCCCTTCTGACGTTCTATTACTTCAGCCCCACAGTGAGGGCAGGTTCCGATTACAGTTGTACCAGGCATAAGCACTTTGGCTCCTTTCACAATCTCATAGTTGTTGACCAGTTCCATAATCATGCCGGAAATCTCATCCATGAAAGTTTCCGGCGCATATTCGCCGTGTTCCACCTCCGACAGCTTTTCCTCCCAGTCTGCTGTCATAGCAGGGGACTGGAGCTGCTCCGGCGTTACGGTGATTAAGGCTTTTCCTTTTTCTGTGGGTATCAGCGTCTTTACCTTACCGCTGCCTTTGCGCTCCAAAAAACCTTTCAGAACCAGTTTTTCGATGATGGCGGCACGGGTGGCAGGAGTGCCAATTCCTTTCCGTTCCGCATCCTCTGGAAAGTCATCGGCGCTGGCTGCTTCCATTGCCTGTAAGAGTAGGTCTTCGGTGAAATGCTTTGGCGGAGAAGTTTTTCCCTCTTTTGTTTCTGTTTTCTGAATGGGAAGTGCCTCTCCCTCTGCTAATGGCGGAAGCATTTTTGCAGCTTTTTCCTCTTTCGGAAGAAGCTGACGTTCCATCGCCTTCCATCCATCATCCAGAATTTCTTTCCCTTTGGCAGAAAAGACAGTATCGGCACAGCCTAGCTCCACGGCAGTTTCCGCATACCGGTGCGGCTCGCTTACAGCGGCAAGAAGTCTTGCTACGATCATCCGCAAGACAGACTGTTCACCGGCAGGCAGAGCCGCAAGGTCAGCTTTCGCCATGCTTGCCGTGGGGAGCAGGGCATGGTGGTCGGTAACTTTTTTCCCGTTGATTACTGCGCTTGCATGAACCACAGCGGGCCGCTGTACATCAAACGCAAAAGCACTGTTTTCTGCCAGTCCTGGAAGCGATGACGCCATATCCTCGGTCAGATACCGGCTGTCCGTTCGTGGATACGTCACCAGTTTCTTTTCATAAAGGCTCTGTGTATAGTCCAGCGTCTGTTGTGCCGTAAAGCCGAAGAGACGGTTGGCTTCCCGCTGAAGTGTTGTCAGGTCATAGAGAGCTGGCGGCTTCTCTGATCTTTCCCGGCGCTCCACTTTACAGATAGTTGCCGTTCCAGCTTCCAGACAGTCTTTGCAGCACGATTCTGCATCCATTTTTTCTTTGAATCGCTCACTGGAAACAGTAAAATTATTTACCGTAAGCTGTACCGTATAAAACGGCTCCGGCACAAAAGCGGAGATGGCTGCTTCCCGCAGTACCACCATGCCGAGCGTGGGAGTCATCACGCGCCCCACATTGAGGGTCACACCATACAGGCAGGAAAAAAGCCGGGTAGCGTTGATTCCGACAATCCAGTCGGCACGTTCCCGGCAGAGGGCAGCTTCATATAAAGCATCGTATTCTGTCCCCGGTTTCAGATTGGCAAAGCCCTCCCGGATCGCAGTGTCTTCCATAGAAGAAATCCAAAGGCGTTCAAAGGGCTTTTTGCATCCGCACTGATGATAGACCAGACGGAAGATCAATTCACCTTCGCGCCCCGCATCGGTTGCGCAGACCAGACTCTCCACATCCGGACGTAACATCAGCTTCTTTAAAATGGAGAACTGTTTTTTTGTTGCCGTTGTCACCTGGTATTTCCAGGAATGGGGCAGAATTGGAAGGTCTTCCTTTCGCCATTTGGCATAGCGTTCTTCATAGCTTTCCGGCTGCGCCAATTCCACCAAATGGCCGACGCACCAGCTAACAATATAGCCGCCGCCTTCCAGAAAGCCATCGCCGCGCTTTGTTGCTCCCAGCACTTTCGAGATACTCTGAGCGACTGAGGGCTTTTCACAAACCACGAGTTTGAGCATGGGCAATTCACTCCTTTTTCGTTTTTATGTTAGGGTAGCCCACAAGCTACCCCTCCGAGGAATTACAAGCTACGCTGGACTATATCTGTTCCTCGTTGTCATCCTCTGGCTCATCCTCAGAGTCAATTTCTTCACCGTCAGTCACATCATCCTCATCCGGCAGTTCAAAATCATCATCCTCGTCTTCGGTATAATCCGCGTCCGGGTCAGGCTTTGTCTGTTCCGCCTGTTTCTTTTTCTTCATCTGGAGAAACATGAATCCGCCGCCACCGGCCAGCACTGCCGCAAGCAGCACAACAATCGGAAGCATATTCGTGGATTTTTCTTCTGGTTCCTCTACCGGTTCCGGCTCGGGTTCCGGTGCAGCTGTCTCAGGAGTTTCCGGTTCTGTTTCAACTTCCAGGCTTTCCTGATACTGTGCCGCCGCATCCTCATCCATCAGGCTGAGAAGATCGGCTTCATCCACCTGATTGAGGAAGTGGACGGTTTGTTCTCCTTCATCGTCACGGTCAATAATCAGGTAAAAATAATTGCCGTTCTTGCTCACCAATGTGATAAACTGCTTTCCAGCCCCTGCTACACTGCCGTTATCGTCCACAATCGTCAGATTGCCATCCGGCGTCAAGGCTTCCATGGGTTCCTCTGTCGGCTCCGGCTCAGGAGTTTCCTCCGGTACTGATTCTTCCTGAACCGGCTGCGATTCTGCCGCAGCGCTTTCGTCCACATAAGCGTAGGCGTTTACCGAAAATACCCCCATACAAAGGGTCATAGCCAAAAGCAGCGCGAAAAACTTTTTAATCTTCATCTGTGGCATCCTCCTTTACCACCTGATTCACTGCTTCCGGAGAGGGAAGGGACTGTGCGGTCTGGCGCAGCAGCTGCCCCAACTGTTCCGGAGTCAGGTTAAACGCATGAACCAGGTCATGAATCTCCGTGTTTTCCTGTTCCCGATACCGTTTATCTAGTTCTTTATAGCGGGCGTCCCATTCATCCCGCCTGCGAAGAGCTTTATCCCGTTCTTCGCCGATTCGATCCAATTTTGCACTCATTCACATACCTCCTCAACGAATGCGTCCATACGCATAAAAATGAGATTGCCAGTAACTTGTTTCTATCGAAGCATAAGAGATCGGATTTCCACAGTGGATCATCATCCCGCCGCCCACATAAATTCCCACATGGCTGGCACCGGCAGTATCATACGTCCCCTGGAAGAAGATCAGATCGCCGGGCTGTGCCTCACTGGCGGGAATAATATCACAGGAACTCATAAGACCGTTTGCAGTGGTTCTGCCAACATTCCAGTCATTGCCGCAGTTGTTGATTACCCAGCAGACAAAACCAGAACAGTCAAAGCTGGTACTGGGTGAACTTCCGCCCCAAACATAAGGAAATCCAAGATACTTTTCTGCCTCGTGGATCATATTGGCGAATTTTTCATCGGTCAGAGCTTCCCCCGGAATATCATAGTCTGTATAAGGGCCGGTAGGCGTGGCATAAATATCATCTTCAAACAGATAGGGACGGTTGCCCTGGGTCTGCAGCAGGATGTTATATCGTTCCTGCTGATCCTCCGTCAGTGCTGAAGCAGCGATTGCTGTCCCCAGCCCATTGTTCCTGAGGGTAACATTGAGAATATAATAGTTGTATTCCACCTCAACCTCATATTCTTCTTCCGAGGTTTCACCGGTTTCCGGATCGGTCACTGTATGAGTGTGCGTCTCCGTGCGTGTACGCACCTCCACTTCTTCCTCCAGTGTCAGCGTATACTGCCGGTCAAACAGTGCCTGTAAGGTTTCCTGAACCTCTGCTCTGGTATAATCTTCAAACAAAACAGTCAGGTAGGCAGTCAGCTCATAAGGATTGTGGTTGATCTCATCCAGCTGATACCGGTATTCATCATAACCGGGATGCGTGGATTCGATATTGTCAATCTCATTTTTCAGTGCGGCTTCCAGTGCCTTATAGTCCTCATTGGTTCCGGTAATGTCTTCATCTGTAGCGGTGAAGGAAGTTCCCAGCAAAGAGCCAGTACCGCCCTGCAGCATGGCAGAACAGGAAGAAAACGCCCCGGAAACCATCAGAAAAAGCAAAGCAAATACTAGGATAATAATCATGGCATGGGTATGCTGGACGGCAAATTTTTTGAGCCGTTCCAGCAGTGTTTTCGCTCCCTGAGCAGTTTTTTCGGTGCCTTTTGCCGCACCACCGGCAGCCTTAGAACCAGAGGCACCCCCCTGAGCAGCTTTTGCAGCATAATATTGCTTTTTAATTTCCTGGCGCTGCTTCCAACGAGAAATGGGATTGGATGCAATTTCCGGGTTGTCCGCTACCGCCTGCTGATAAAGGGCTTCCACATTTGCCTTGTCTGCTTTCCGGTCAAGTCGGGCTGCTTTCTGGTAGGCTTTCAGCTTATGACCGTACCGGACATTACTGACAGTCCGTGCAGCGCCTTCCGCAAATTCTTCGCTCTGATGTGCCGCCTGTACACCCACGTTGTCATCCTCGTTTTCCGCAATTTCATGGTGTACACGGCCAGCAAGCGTACCGGTCACCGCATGGGAAGCAGTGCGGCTGATACGGCTGCCGGGAGACACTACATCCACTGCTGAATCATCGAAGCGTAAATGCACATTTACACCTGCTGTGCCAGCTTTCTGCTTGCCTTCCTTTTTGCCCACCGGTTTCTTCCGATCTAGTACTGCTTTCTTTCTTGCCTGACCGGCTACCTTTTGAGAAGTATCCGCATCTTTGGAATTATCCTTTTTGCCAAAGCGCAGCTGTTCCTTGCGGTCAGCTGCCTTATCTTTCTCATGCTTCAGCTTATTCTTTGTGGGCAGCCGGGCTTTTGCGGCATCCGCCTTATCCGCAGCCCGTTCCGCTTTCTTCGCCGCACGGGCAACCGGCTTATTCGCCAGTTCCTCTTCTTCAAACCGCAGGCGTGTGGTTTTATTCTTCATCCGACCGCACCCCCTTTCTGATCTCCCGAATTCGATCTTGAGCGATTTTCCAATATTCCTCTGAAATTTCCGTTCCGGTAAATTTTCGTCCAGATTGAATCGCAGCCAGCGCTGTACTTCCCGTTCCCATAAATCCATCGAATACCAAATCACCCGGATTACTGGATATTTGAATCAGCCACTGCAGACAGACTTCGTTTTTTACCGTTGGATGAAAGATTCCATTCTTTTTCTGCCATATGGAATGATGTGTGGCCTTCGGGTATTCTGAGCCAAACCAGCAGTCCGAAAACCGTGTCTTATACCGTTTGCTGGGTTGGCGTCCCTTGTGAAACATGGTGCCTTCTCTATTCCGGTTTTCCAGAAGCGTAGTTGAGTTAAAAATTCTCCGCCCTTTTTGACAGAAGATCACCCATTCTGCGCTGCTTGCATAACTTCCTTTCAGATCGCCAATCCCTCCAAGCGTTCCTTTTTCAATTACCAGGCAATTTTTGATGGTAAAGCCAGCTTCCTGCAGGCATTGAAAATGGTACGGATAGCAGTCAAAACGGGTAAAAAAATACGCATGGCTGTTCATGCGTAAAATGCGGTAGCTCTCCCTGGCAAATGCAGGATAATCAATCCCATCATCTCCCGGAAGCATAGCGTGCGGATTCTTCGCGAACTGATTGCTGTAATGGATGCCATAAGGGGGATCGGTCAAAATCAGGAAAACTGACTCGTCTGGAATCTCTTTCATAAAGGTCAGACAGTCCTCACAAAAAATTCTGTTCTCATAGTCCCTGGGAAAAATTCTCTCTTCATTTTTGAATGGCATCTTACGCCTCCCGTTCCATAACCTCCGACAGCTTCGATGTCATGATGCTGTACAGCTCCAGATCTGTCGGGAAGCGGTCAACGAAGGGCAGGATCACGTTTCCATAGAACAGAAGACCTTCGCCCTCGCCGGAATGGGTTACATAGGAAAGCTGGTGGGGGCTGATATTCAGCTGGTTCGCCAGAATCTGCCGGTCACCGGCGGCCTGGTTGAGCATGATAATAAAGTCGGAATTTTCAAAGATATTCTCCACTTCGCGGCTGGAGAGCAGGTCTTTGACGTTCTGCGTAATTCCGGTCGGAATCCCGCCCCATTTCCGGAAACGCTTCCAGATTTCTACGGAATAGGAAGCCGTCTGTTCCTCTTTCAAAAGAAGATGGAACTCATCCATATAGTAGCGAGTGGTTTTACCCTGTCCACGGTTCTTTGTCACCCGTCCCCAAACCTGATCCTGGACAATCAGCATCCCGATTTTTTTCAGCTGCTTTCCAAGCTCTTTGATGTCATAGCAGACGAACCTGTTTTCAATATCCACGTTCGTCCGGTGATTGAACAGGTTCAGAGAACCTTTGACGTAAATTTCCAGTGCAGTTGCCACATGGTGGGCTTCCTTTTCGTCCTGTGCCAAAAGTGCATTGTAGAGATCCTCCAGCAGTGGCATATTCTCCGGCACCGGATTTTCAAAGTAGGGCTGATAAATCTGGTGGACACAGCGGTCAATGACTGTCTTTTCCACCGGCTGCAGCCCTTCCTTGCCGCCCACAACCAATTCGCAGAGCGACAGAATAAAATCTGCCTTCAACGCAATGGGATTATCTTCCTCACTGTAATTGCTGTTGATGTCCATGGGGTTGATATACTGGGTGCTGGCAGGGCTGATTTTAATGACCTGACCGCCCATGCGCGTCACAAGAGGGGTGTACTCGCTTTCTGGATCACACACGATGATGTCATCATCCGTGGCAAGGAAAGCATTGGTTATCTCACGCTTTGCCGAAAAACTCTTGCCGGAACCAGGGGTGCCGAGAATCAGGCCATTGGGCGTTTTCAATTTCTTCCGGTCAACCATAATCAGATTGTTGGAAAGCGCGTTCAGGCCATAATACAGCGCCTCCGGGCTGTCCTGAAACAGTTCCTGGGTGGTAAACGGGATAAAGATAGCCGTGGAACTGGTGGTCAGCGCACGCTGAATCTCAATCAGGTTCTGTGCCAGCGGGAGACTGCTCATAAGCCCCTGTTCCTGCTGGAAGTCCAGACGGCACAAATTGCAGTTGTGCTTCTGTGCAATGCTGGATGCCTGGAACACATTGGTTTCCAGCTCCTGCAGCGTTTTTCCGGTGTTCATCACCAGAAAAGTAATCAGGAACATTCGCTCATTCTGGCTCTGCAATTCCTTCAAAAGCGCCTTTGCGTCTTTCCCGTAGGTAGCAAGATCGGAGGGGATAATGTCGATGTCATACCCCGAACGGACCGCCTTCTTCTGTTCCTCGATCTTGCTGCGATCCAGTTCTGTGATCGTGCGCTTAATGGTCTTAATGGCCTTGTTCTGGTCTACGGACTGAATGTGCATCGTTACAATCTCGCTGGATTCCATATCCAGAAAATCCTTCAGCAGCTGGTCGCTGAGGTCAGAAGCGGTAATGGAGAGAAAACTCATCGCACCGTACAGCGATCCCATCTGGAACGTCTTTCCACCGGGAAAAGAAAAGCTGCTGGGCGCAATAAAATCCTTTACCGATAATCCCGATGCAGGAAGCCATTTCCAGTCGAAATAGAACTTGTCATGGTCGCCCATGTGGAACATGGCGTGCATCAGGTGCAGCCGCTCCTTACCATTTAATGTCCGGGCAGAAACGCCCAGGCGTCGGAAGTTGTTGAGCAGGTCTGTCTGAACGTGCTCCAGCCGGGGCTTTGCCTGCTTCATGGATTCTGCTTCAATGCCGAAGGTCAGATATTTGGTTTTGGTCAGCCCATTGTTGCCACGTTCCAGCTGCTGACGGAGCATCTGGCTGTATTCCTGGCGTACATCATCGAAGCCATCCTGACGAGGCTGAATCTGAATCCGGCGTTCAAAGCTCTCCATATCAGTAGCCATATTCATAAAGGACAACTCAAAGTGGATGGAGCTGTCAAAGAAGTTCAGGAAGCCACACCATTCCTCAAAAATGGAAGTTTTGTCCTCCTGCTGAGCCAGCTGGTAGTTGATGTCCTGAAACTGAATGGTTTTCGTGTAATAACGATCACTGACCCGGCAGATGCCGTCCGGGAACATCCGCTGAAACGGGATAGACTGCTGTGCCGTGCGGGGAATACCATCATCCCGTTTCGCCTTTTCAATGACAGAGCGAATCTGTTTTTTCTCCTGCTTTGTCAGAGTGTCCGGCAGAGCCATTCCGCCGGGTTCTGTCTGTTTTTTTCTGCTTTTCAGAGCAAACAATACGCTGTACCTCCTGTTCTGCCCACGCCTGCCGCATCAGCACTGCATAGTAATTGTTGGTCTGATAGGGCCGGACTTTCGGACGAATAAATTTTGCTTCGATAAACTGCTTCGCAATGACTTCCAACGGCTGGCCGTGTTTCTCATATATTCCCAGAAAGAACATGGGGAGCATGATAATCATCATGCCAATGGCGGCAAGAGACACATTGCCGGACTGCTTTAACAGGAAGAAAGCCGGAACGCCCACCAGCGCACCGGCTCCAAAGCAGAGAAGCTGTCGTTTTGTCAGATTGAATAATACTTTTGATTTCACCCGTGTAAGGTCACGGGGAACCGAGATATAAGCTGCCAATTTGAATCCCTCCTAGTCTAGTGAGCGGAAAACACTCCCTTAGCGAGAGCGCCGGTCTTAAATAAAGTAAAGCACAACAGTACCGTGTAACCGACTACGCCCCAGATTGACGCAATCACGTCATCGCTGAAAGAGATTCCCTGAATCAGTACCGCATAAATTCCGACACAGATCAGAATCAGAAATCCCTGAAAACCAAGCGCCAGAAGCGAGCGCAGATAATTCTGCCCCACCTGGCTTTGCTCCCGGTTGCCGAATGTGGCAAAGGGAATCGGTGCAAGGCTCACGGCCAAATAAATTTCTATCATCCGGCCATACACGATAATGAAGATAATGATGCTCAACGCCCACATGGTGACATTGAGCAGGAAAGACTGGAGAAAAAGGCCAATCAACGGGCCAATGTCCATCTCCATCAGGGTTTCTTCCAGAGTATCCAAAGCCGCTCCATCAACAGCGGTGGTGTCTGAAATCAATCCACCTGCTCCGTTAATCACATTCTGGCAGACATCAAACACCGCCATGGTGATATTAAAGCAGTTGGTGATCAGCATAACTGCCACAAAGGTCTTGAAAACCCACTTGAAGAAAATCCAGGTTTCAAAATTAGCAAGATTGTTGTGATCGATAATCATCTGGATCAGTTCGTAACAGGCAATAATCGTAAGGATAATGCCTGCAATCGGGATAATGACAGATTCCGACACATTCCGAATCATAGAGAAGACCCCCGGCGAGAAATTCGCCGGGGATGTTCCCACCTGCGTCGCAACATCGCCAACCTGCTGGTTGACTGCATCAAACATCCCGGACAGATGATCCATAATCCCACCGACCAGCACTTCTTTCAGCCATTCGGTAATCGATTCCCAGATAAAATCCATCCGGCTGCGACCTCCTTTCTGCCCGTCCCGCATTATGCGGGACAGGGTGAGGATTTACAGGGTTTCCGATTAACCGAACAGACCGGACAGGAGCGGAACGAGAGTGATGCCGATCAGGGCAACGCCGCCGCCAGCCATGAGCTGTTTCATCCGTTTTGTTCACGCCGGTGCGCGATTCCGGCGCGGTTCCACCTTTTATCAGGCGAACACCCCATGTTTTCACATGGGCGCAGACTATATCTTCACCCGCTGTCTGCGGGGCAGACCACTTCGGGCCGCTTGACCCTACTCCTGCAAAGGATAGTCGTTGAACGTCCCTCTGTTCGAGGTTTCGCTGCTGATTGCCCATTCTTACTGGCGTTTAGGTTCGCACCTTGCGCGATCCATGTGTTTCTTTCTGCTTTCGCAGCCATCACATTGGAGCCTGTTTCATCTCTGTGTTGTGGCACACATGGCTTTAGGGGTTCCCAGCAATTCAGTCTGTCATCGTGTGGACTTTCACCACACGCTTCACGGCAATTACTTGTCCGTGGAGGGCATTCATTACCCCTGAGATTTGGCACCGGGATTGTCGTTGCCGTAACCCTCCAGAAGGTTAATCGCGCCCCAAATACCAAGGCCAGCGCCGAGGGCAACAACGAGGGTCTGGAGAACAGTAATCGCTTCATTAAAGAAATCCATACAAAATACCTGTGACCGAAGCATATCGGGAGATTGTCTGTAATAGGAATCCGCACAGCAAAGACAGAAAGCAAAAGCCGCTGGCATTCTTCCTTCCAACGGCTCCCGGCTTCGGTCTTTCCTTTCTTAATTTGATATTGTGATTTCTGCATTCTGTTTTTGCAGGCGGAGAGAATGCCTGAATATGAACCGCACATTAGAACCAGGTAAATTACTCTGCTTACCGCAGTTGGTCTGTTCTTTGCGCAATCAGGGATTCATGGCATAAATAAAAAGCCTGCCATTCCAGACAGACTTGCGTTACAAAGCGTCAGCATCCACGACTGTAAAGACATCGTTCTTTTTCAATTTCATTTTCCTGTTCAGGAATTTCTCAATGTCGAAGGTGTTGCGCTTATCGAAATCGGACGTGTATTTGTAGTTCGGGTGCTGGGTCAGATCATACTTATCCGACAAAAATGGCCGGACACCGCGCAGCTGAAGGATGCACTTACCGCCGTCCAATACGGCAAGCTCATCGATGGAAGCGAGATCATGACCGGTCTTTTGATAATTTGTGCCGTATGACGGGCTATTGCCTCTGGTATCGGAAGTGTTGAACATATCAATCGTTTCCTTACCCAAGGCGGCATTCAGTTCTTTCAGTGTTGTCGGCTCAGAGCCGCCAAGGAAAATCTGCGAATCCATATTGCCGACAATCGTATCCGCATTGTCCTTGTAAATGGCTTTCAGCTGGCTTTTTGCCTGCAGCACCAGGCAGGCGGAGATTTCCCGGCTTCGGATGGTTGCCACCAATTTCTCCAAGTTGGGGATCTGCCCGATATTAGCTGCCTCATCAATCAGACAGCGCACATGAACCGGGAGCCGACCTCCATACACATCATCCGCTTTTTCACAAAGCAGGTTAAACAGCTGTGTGTACACCATCGAAATCAAAAAATTGAAGGTGCTGTCCGTATCGCTCATGATTAAGAACAACGCCGTTTTTCGATCTCCAAGGGTATCCAGCTGTAACTCATCGTAGGCGGTAATTTCCCGCAATTCCTGAATGTCGAATGGAGCCAATCTGGCACCACAGGAAATCAGGATCGACTTTGCGGTTTTGCCAGCGGCTAATTTATAGAGTCGGTATTGGCGAACCGCAAAGGAATCTGGCTTCTTTCGTTCCAGTGCCTCAAACATCAAATCTACCGGATTCTGAAATTCTTCATCATCCTCCCGGACTTCCATCGCATTCAGAAATGTCAGCAATGTAGCAAAATTCTGTTCCTCCACCGGAGCCTCGTAATGGATATAGGCGATCAGCGCCGTATAGAGCAGCTTCTCCGATTTTTCCCAGAACTCGTCACCGCTTTTTCCGTCCCCCTTCGTATTTGCCATCAAAGTTGTCACCAGCTTCAAAATGTCCTTCTCGCTATGCACGTAGGCGAACGGATTATATCGCATGGACTTTTTAAAATTGATGGTGTTAAAAATCTTGATCCGATACCCGTGCTTTAACAATGCGTTTCCGCATTCGCAGACGATCTGGCCCTTCGGATCGGTGACTACAAAAGAAGTCGGATACTCTTTGGAGTTGCACTGGAGGAGATTGGGCTTAATCCAGAACCTGGTCTTACCGGAGCCGGAGCCACCTACAATTAAGACGTTCTTATTGCGGGCATTCTTTGGATTGGCAGGCCGGTTCGACAGCATCAGGCGTTCCGTCTTTGTAAGGATAATATTGTCCTCAAACTTTGGAGCCACGAACGGTTCAATATCTTTGGCTGTTCCCCAACGCGCCGACCCATACTCCATATTGTGGCGATACTTCTTAGCATTTTTCCCTTTCAGATAAACTGCCAGCCGGACACATCCTCCGGCAAACAGCCCGACCAGCAAATCGGAAGGGTAGAAGCTGGGCATCGGATTGGTAAAAGCCTGACCAACTGTGGAGAAGAACGCCAACAATCTCGCAGAAATATCCGTTCCTTCTGCCAGGCGCCATGCTTCTCCGAGATTGGTAGCAAGCAGCCCAAGGATCAGATACGGGATATTCAGAATTACCAGGCGTTTGATTTCTTTCTTACTCATAAATCACGCTCCTGTTTCTTCTGCCGTACCTTCGCAGGCATGGAAGCCACCAACTGCTTCAGTTTGTTCAGCTGCTTGAGCACGCTCGGTTTCTTTTGCTTTTGCAGCAGAGAAGCGGAGTATTCCTTAAACGCAGCCGTCATGGCGTCCCCGTCTCTGGCTTTGAAGAACACCAGATACCGAAGCGGCGTCTGGGACGGATCTTTCGTAATGGCATAATCAATGCCATACTTGTCCAGAAACCGCTTAAAGCCCTTGATGTCCGTTTTTTCAATTTCGATATTGGTAGCACCCTGATTTTGCCCTAACAGCTGATCAATGGTCTGCTCACCTACGGGCTTTTCGTTTTCAGCAGCCAGTTTCTTTGCTTTTACATTGCGCCGGTGCTGCATATATTTCCGAAACGCCGCAAGCAGCGCCCGACCGCTCAGCTTTGTCGTACTGATCGCCAGATTCAGTGTCCTGTTTTCTACTTCCTCCTGCAATAGACCACCTCCTTAACCCGAACACGGAATCGGGGAAAAATGAAAGATGCCGGATCAGGTAGAAAAACTACCATTCCAGCATCAACGAATCTGTTCTTTTTTATCGTAATGCAGGTGTCCCTGCACTACACGGGCATGGCTTAAAATCTTGATGTGACCTTTTTCCTGATTTTCGAGGGATTTTCGATACCCTTCATCCGTTAAAAACAAACGGGTTCGCTCACCTTGCCATCCAACAAGAGAATCTTTTGTCAGAACATCAAAGATAATCATATGGCGGGTATCGTCAGCAAAGCGCTCTAGTGCCATATACTCATGCCCGTGATACTCCTTTGCGCCAGCTTTCAGACGCATTTCTTCTATCAGTTCACCGATCGTTTTTCCGTTACTCATGCACATCTCCTTCCGATTACGTCAGCGTAATGCTGCAATCCACCTCATTTCCCCAGACATCCCAGCCGGTAGACGTTTCCCTTGCGAATAACTCAATGCGCGGTACATCACCCACCAGCGAAACCGCCAGCTCACGAACAATATCCGGCTTTTTACTGTGCCGCTCTCTGAGACTGATAATCAGCTGAGAAATACCTGCGCATTGACGTTTTGGTTTCCCTCTGACAGCCAGCAAACATATCTCAGCATTACTGCGTGTCCACCATCCAAGGCCGAGAAAAAAGCCGTTTCCGGAAGGATTCGTCTTTACCCATACAAAGCCGACTGTCTTGTACTGGAAACCCCATGCTTCAATCAGCCGAAGGGCTTCCGGGAGCTTTGGAAAGGTTGCCCACAGAAGCAATACACAATTTTCTGCCGCGATTTCTGCAACGGGAAGCTGATATAGTTCCTCATCTGACATTGTAGCGTAATGGTTAATTGCGGCTCCCTGTACCTTGCCGCTGCGGTAACGCCAGGGCGGATCGGCATAAATCAGCTCATATTTCTTCATGCCTCACCATTCAGCAGAAGCGCCGGAAAGTCCTGCCCGTCGGCACAAAGAATTACCGTGCGGTGAGCGACCACGCGCTGTACATTGTAAATGTCCTCGGCAGTCACAGAAACGTCCTCACCGTCACTGTCCACATCATAGAAGATAGCAGGGCCAACCAGATATTTCCGACCGTCCAGCACCAGAACCTGCCGTTCATCATAACTCATAAGCAAATCACAGTCCGGAGCCTGAATCACGGAATCGTCTGTGCCGAAGCATTTCAGCACATCAAAACATTCGGTGACGTCTTTTACCTGGATACCTTTCCCCGGAAGCGCAGCGACCATCAGAATGTAATCGCTGTCTGTTGAACTGCTGTGCAGATCGGTAGCTTTCAGGCAATGCCGGATTCCATCCAGCATTTCTCCGATACCTGCTACAAGCAAGTCCACATCTACGTCCGCAGCATTGGCTTTAGCATTCATTTCATTTTTGTTGAGCATATTTGTTCTCCTTTACCTTGACTGATCCCGCTGTCTCTTTTTCTGCCATTGTTCCAACAGCCGGATAATCGTATCTTGCATTTGCTTTGGAGTATAAGAGCGCGGAAAATACTTGCGGAGTACGTCATTCTTGAGCGTGATCGTATCCAATTCGCTCTTTTTCTCTTCATTCATAATCGTGTTCATAGCTTCCTGGGTACACATCCCTGCCTGACTGAGCTTTTTAATCCGCTGTGCCTGAGACAACGATGGAGTGGACTGTCCGTAATCCATAGCTTCCAGGAAACCTTGCTGTTCCTCTTTTTTCAGAAAAGACAATTCCACCGCCGGGTTGAATGCGATTTCTTTACGATCCACCATATCCAGAAGCTCGGGGATCAGATTGGTCAAATTGATAAATCGCTGAACCTGACGGGCGCTTTCACCGGTTTGCTCAGCAATAATCTCCCTAGACTCTTTTCCCTGAAAATTCCGGCCAACTTGGCCGGAATTTTCCTTAGACGGTCTTCCAGCCCTTCTAGCCATCGCATCCATCTTCATCTTGTAAGCAAACGCACGCTCACTGGGGAGAAGTGTTTCTCTTTGAAGATTGGAGTCCACCATGGCAATGGTTGCAGTATCATCATCCATCTGCCTGACAATCACCGGCATCGTTTCAAGCCCAGCAAGTTCAGACGCCCTCATGCGCCTATGACCTGCCACTAATTCATACCCGCCCTCCGGACGTGGACGGGCAAGCGCTGGAGCCAACACGCCAAATTGTGCCACACTTTCTACTGTGCGTTGCATGGCTTCATCATCCACCACCCGGAAAGGGTGATTTTTGAACGGGTGTAATTCAGAGAGTGGAATCTCCTGAACCCGTTCAGACTTTTTTACAGGCATTCATAAAACCCTCTCTTTCCCGGCTGTACAGCCGTTTTTCTACTAGGAGAACAGTACCTCCTTGACCAGTTCCTGCTTCGATTTTCCAATCGCAGTGCGCCGGTCTAGCCCCGGAACGTGTACAGGCGTACACATCTCCAGTATCCGGCTGTAAATTCTGGCGTGTGCCACATCTTCAGGATTACGGAGCTGGCTGATTGTCAGGTTTGTTGTGATAATCAATGGAAGCCCCGCTTTATAGCGCTCATCAACAACAGCGTAAACCTGTTCCAGCGCATACTCGGTATTCCGCTCAATTCCAAGATCATCAATAATCAGCAGAGAGAAGCGGTTGAAAGAAGCAATATAGCGGTACCGCTCATCCGAATACATGGCACCCATCTGGTTTAGGATTTTGGAAAAATTGGTCATCAGGACAGGAACACCTTTTTCCAACAATGCATTAGCAATACAGGCAGCCAGGAATGATTTTCCTGTTCCAACATCGCCCCAAAGTAAAAGACCAAGGTTTTCTGCCTTGACCTTCTTCCAATTCTCCGTATACCGTTTCGTCATCTGGACGCTGGGAGTATCCGTCGCTGATGCAAATGTCCAATCCTGAAGATGTCGCTCCTGGATACCTGCCGCTTTTAGACGACGGACATAGAGCTGCTGCTCTTCCTCCTTCATACGCTGTTCCTGCCGTTCCCGTTCTTCCTTCTGGCATTTGCAGATGCAGGGCATGATCCGTTCTCTGCCCTCAAATGTGATCCGGAATTGAACCGGCGTATGACATTTCCCACAATAAATGAGTCCATCTTCGCCGAGATACTGCTCTGGCCCAGGTTCTTTCTGAACCTGAATACGATCCAGAAAACCGAACATTGTATTCATAAACTTTCTCCCTCCTTGTACCGATAGTTATCGTGGTTGTAGGCTGGCAGTTTGGACTGTTTGGAATCTCGCCTTGCCCAACTACGAATGGTAGCTAAATGATTTTTATAACGCCTTCCGCTGGAAGCCATATATTCCGACAATCGTTCAATGCGGTTCTGATAGTCTGCTGGAAACTCAGTTTGGAGTTTTTGCAATTCTTCGTCCGAAAGAAGTACATTCTGATACATTCCGTACCGATGACGAGAAGGTTGTGATACTGTTTTTGCCTTTTCATCTGTACTTAATTGTTCTTTACTTGATCCTTCTTTACTTCTTTGTGCGGGAGTTATCGTATCCGGTGGAACCGTATTCGGGCTTACCGTATCCGGCTTTTCCGTACACGGTGAATCCATACACGGCTGCAATCTCGGCTTTTCAAAAATCACATACTCCGTCTGTCCCAAGCGGCCGTTCGGTTGACGAAGCTGACGGCGTTCCAGATAGCCATGTGTTTCCAGCTCTTTCAGCGCGGTGAGAATACCGTCTACGCCTTCCAAGGAGATTGCCGCAAGTCCTCTCACAGAGTAGTGCCATGTATCCGGCAAGCTGAGAAGCATGGAGAGAAGCCCCTTTGCTTTCAGACTCAGTGTCTGATCCCTCAGATGGTAGTTACACATGGTTGTGTAATTGGCGTTTTTCTCTACCCGGAAAACTGCCATCTCAACCACCTCCTTACGGCGCTGTACTCGTTAGCAACATATTCTTCACTTCACACAACCTCCTTGCATTGCTTACTTTTTGCTTCTGCCAGTAACGGCAGAAACAAAAAAAGAGCGGTTACCCGCCAGCCAGGATTTCTCCTGACGGCAGATAACCGCTCTATGTTCAATACTATTCTTTTCTGATCTGGCATTTCCTCCGTTACGCTGCCAGCGGCGCAGATTGCATTATATGATTGAAATTCTCTTTGTTTCGGGTCAAAAACAAATAGAACCAGCCACAAAGCCTTGATTTTCAAGGTCTTTCTGTGTTGGTTCTATTATTACACAGTCATCCTTGACGATAACGGTGCCGACTTTTCCGGCTTCAATGTCCGCAAGCATGGCTTGAAAACCGGGTCTTTGGAAGTTCGCCCCAGAATAACCGTCATCTGTGTACCATTGCAGATTGGAAAAGCCGTTCTGCTTCGCATAGGTTTCAAGAATACGCTTCTGGTTTGAAATAGAATTGCTCTCACCTTGCAGCTCGTCCTCGTGGGATAATCTCGGATAAAGGGCGGTAATAAGGTTTCGGGTGGTCTGTCTTAACATAGTGTCCTCCATTTCCGACAGCCAGCCCCACTATTCCGTATGACTATCATACCACACGCCGGGGCTGGCTGTACAGTCCTTTCTGCTTCTTTACGTCCCGTCAAATTGCCGATTTTTGTGTAGCAGCTTCCGCTTCCAGCACTTTCAGCATTTTATCGGCGGCGGTGGCGGTGGTGTCCTGCTTGAAATAGCCGGAAACGACAAGGACAGAATTACCTATGCGGATTTCCGTCACGCAATCCGGGCGGCGGGTGCTGCGGTCATTCTTTGGGGTGTTGGTCATAGGCGGCTCTCCTTTCTGTTCATCAGCTTTTTCAGTTGTCCCATTTTCTCCTGCGCCGTGGCTTTTCGGAAGTTGCTCCCGGTAAAGCGGACAGGAGAACACATTTCAATCAGACGGTCATAAATGCGGGCGTGGGCGGTGTCCTCCGGGTGCTGCAAGTCCTCCAGCGTGAGATTAGTCGTGACGATCAGCGGCCTGCCGCTGCGGTAACGGCTGTCAATCACGTTGTAGACCTGCTCTAAGCCGTATTCCGTTCCCCGTTCCATTCCAAAATCGTCAAGGATAAGCAGCGGGAAGCTGCAAAGTCGGGAGATATATTCATTCCTGCCCTCAAAGCTGGCGGCAAGGTCACCCAATATCAATGCAAAGTTTGTCATGCACACGGGGATTTCACGCTCCATAAGGGCATTTGCGATACAGCCCGCAAAATAGCTCTTGCCTGTGCCAACGCCGCCCCATAGCAGATAGCCAATGTTGCGCTCTTTCATGGTTTCCCAGTTCTCCACATAGAAATGGGCGTGTTCCATTTGCGGGCACTTGCCGTTGTCGTTCTCAAACGTCCAGCCCTGCATAGCCGGGTCTGTAAAGCCCCGCCGCTTCAACCGCTCGACAGTTTCAAGGTGACTGCGCTGTTTCTCTGCGGCTTCCCGTTCCTCACGCTCTGCCCGCTGGCAGTCACATTCTGCCGGGTGGCGGTCACGCCCCAGCCATGCGGCGGTTTCTTTGGGGAAATAGCCCTCTTTGGGCTTGTGGCACTTCCCGCAGTATAAAAGCCCGTCCTCGCCGGTGTAGTCCTCCGGCTCCGGCGTGGTGTCGGTCATATTCAAAATCATTTCATCAAATCCATTCGTCATAAGCTCTCGCCCTCCTTACAGGTATAATCGGGTATGCCCTTTTTCGGGGCTTTCTTGGCTGCGTCCTCCTGCGCCCACTTGAAAATCGTGGCTGCATGGCTCTTGTATTTCCTCCCGCTGGAAGCGATATGGCAGGATAGGCGGTCAATGTAATACTCCCACTTGCCGGGAAGCTCTGTTTTCAGCCCGTCAAGCTCCGTATCGGAAAGAATGACATTGTGGTATCTGCCATAGGCGGCGGGGGCGGGGTGTCCCGTTTCTAACTCTCTCTCTTTTTCTATTTCTATATCTATCTCTTTCTCTATCTCTATCTCTGGTGGACAAATGTCCGCTCGATATGGTGGACATTTGTCCGCCCCTGTCTGCGGCAGGGCTTTTTGTTCCTGCAAAGCCAGCCGCGCCCTGCGCTTGCGCTCCCCCTCGGTAGAGGACTGGCCGATTAAAAGCTCAATGTTGCTCATGTAGAGTGCGCCGCTTGGCAAAGGCTCCACAAGCCCCAGCTTCATAAAGATTTTCAAAGCTCTCTCTACGGTACCTACCTGCTGGCGGGTAATGGTCGCAATCATCTGGGCGGTGTAGGGGATATTCTCGTCAAGCTGCAATTTCCCGCCGTTTTTCAGCGATTTCAAGTACAGCTTCAAGAGAATGTTGGAATAGATAACGCCGTCCTGCATACTTTCCAGCAGAACGATTGCATCATCGTCAAAATAGCTCTCTTTCAGCTTGAGGTAGTAATATTTGCGGTTATCTGCCATAGGCTGCGTCCTCCTTTTTCCAGCGTTTGGAATAATAGCGAGGGCATAGTATGATAACCGCCCGGAAGCTCTGTTTGCAGTCACGGGTGCAGCCCCGGCATAGGTCGTTGTAAGTGATACGGTTGCGGTGGTTGAGGAAGAAAGACCATTCCAGCCGCCGCTTCTTGCTCATTCTCGGCAATGGTAAGCTCCTTTCTGCCGTTCCTATCGGTGTAGCGGGATAGGGGGCATTTTCTGTATGTTCTCGGTATCATTTTCGGGCTTTTTCTGCCCTGTAAGCCCCGTTTGGAAGTCGGGGAGTATTGCGGTAAGGGTTCATATCATACCTGTATTTTTGTAGGGTTTCGGTATCATTTCGGGGCGGTCTTTAACGCTCCTGTTCACGCTTTTTCTGCTGGCTCGGTGCGCCCCTTAAAATCTGGTCGATATTGCGTCTGACTGTCTGAAGCTCCTGCGCCCGCTGGCGTTTCTCCCGGTAGTCGTTATATCCGGCGTTCTTCTGGACGGTAAGCTGCTCAATCTCCCTTTGCAGGGCTTTGCTGGCTGGCAGCTTGGTTATTCCATGCTCCCGGAAATAACGGGCGGCTGTGTCCGCTATGATAAAATCGCTTTCGTGCTGTTCCCGGTAGGCTCTCCGGGCTTTCTCCGATTTCTGCGCTTTCAGACCGTCACGGGCGGGCTTCGTGCCGATATAGCCCAAAAGGTTGCGCTGCAATTCCTTTTTCTCCCGGATAGCGGCTTCCAGCCCTTTCAGTCCGGCAAGGCTCTCCTGCGTGGCGGTGTTGGCTGCGGAAATGGCAGCGTCCAGCTCGTCCGGGGAAGAAAAGCCATACTGCTGGTAGAGCATGAGGGTAGCCGACATCTGTTTGAGGTTGTGCATGGTCGCCCACTTCTCATAGCCCCGTCCTTTCCCCTCGGCTCGCTTGGCGGCTATGTCTACCATGCGCTGTACAGCGTCATTGTTCGGGGCGTTTTTCGCTTCTTTTTTCGTCCGTAAGCGGTCTTTGATACTGCCGGGGTATTCCGCTATGGCTGCGGGTTTTTCGGCGGCTCTGGCGGCGTTCTGCTCCAAAACGGAGAGGACAGCAGCCCGGTCAAAATCGTCCCCCAGCTTCCGGGCGGTAATTGGCTTCGTCCTGTCCGGCGTGAGGTAACTTAGCCGCCCCCGGCTCTCCTTGACGGTCACACCATGCCGGAGAAGCAGGGCGGCAAACTCATCAAAGCCGGAAGCAGCGGCAAGGGCTTCCCGGATAGTCCGGCGCAGCTTCGCCTTATCCGTTTCAAACTTGGTCTGCCGGGGCGCGATACCGTCCGCAGCAATAGGGGCGTTGGCTCTGTCAAGGGCAGCCTGTCCTTTCTTCTGCGCCCAATACTCACGCTCGGTAATGCGTTCTTTGCTGCCGTTCAAAAGGTCTATCTGGTAAAGCCCCTCGCTGTGGCACATCTCCATGACTTCGGCTTTCAGATAGTTCATAGCTGCGTCCGTACAGCGGTGCTTGCAGCCTGCTTTCCTGTCCGCTGGCCTGTCCATGTGGGGCAGCATGGGAACCTCCGCAATCCGCAGACTGTTAATGACGATATGCACATGGATATTTTCGGTGTGGCTGTGTCCGTCCGGGTGGGTGCAGACAAGGGCCTGGTGTCCGGGGAAATGCTCGGCGCAGAACTTCTCGCCCAGCTCCTGCGCCCGATCAACGGTCAAGCCGTTGTCCGGGCCGTCCCGTGGGTCAAAGCTGATGATGTAGTGGTGGCTCTTTACGTCCTCCCGTTTCTGGTTCTTGCCGTAGCGGAGATTGGAGCGCATACAGGCAACGGCAAAATCCTCCCCGCCACAATTCAGAGAGGATATGCGGTAGTCTACCCTCGGTATGAGCCGCCCGTCTGCGTCAAGGGTGGGCTTCATGGTAAACTCGTCATGCTCGAATGTGAGGTATTTTTCAGCGTCCCCGTAGTTGGCATTTTTAGAGCTGATATGTTTGAGTATCGCCAACGGCTTCACCTACTTTCTGCAAGACTTCAAACTTCAAGGCGGCAAGGTCGGCGGCGGCTCCCCGCACTTCCTTTTCCAGCCCCCGGTAGGGGCTTCCGTATTCGTTCAGGCTCCGGGCAATCTGGTTTAAGTTGCCGCCGATTTTCCCGTACTCTGCCGTGAGCTTGGAGAGGGCGGCAAGCAGCCCGTCATTGACCGGGGAAACGGTGACAATGGGGCGTATGGTCGCTTTCCGTATGGCTTGCCGGATAAACTCGGACTGGCTGATTTCATAAGCCGCCAGCCGCCCGGTGAAGTCGGCGTATTCTTCATCGGTCATGCGGGTCTTTACCACATGACGGCGGTGGGGCGTATTGTATTTCTTTCGCATGGTCTGTGACCTCCTTTCTCGCCCGACAGGGCGCATAGCAGGGTTTGGGGAAGGCACTCCCCAACAAGATTCCCGCAGGGGCAAAAATAAGCGGAGAGCGAATTTTGGCACCTCGGTAGAATCTTGCTCTGAAAAACTCCGGCGTTCCCCGGCTCCCGTCCTTTCCGCTAACAAAACGTTTCAAAAGGGCTTTGCTACCCGCTATTCCGGCTTATCTTGAAAATTTTCCTTTCACTACCTACAACACCACGCAAAGCAAAATGGACGGAGATTTTTAGAATTTCCCCTCTATTCCCTACAACACCACGCAAGCCGGAATAGGCGGACAATGGCAGTATTTTTTTCTTTGATACCCTCTACGGATAAGTAAGGGATTTTGCCAACTGCGGCGGCTATTTTCCCTTTTGTTTTTTCATACTGGGGATTTTCAAAAATGCCAAACAGGAACGAAAAAAAGCAGCAAATCTGTTGAATAGATTTACTGCTTTCTGGTTGCCGGCGAAGCGGCGGTTATTCAGTTGTAGGCGGTAGGGCTATCTCCCAAAGCGGAACTTGAAAATAGCTGTGAGAAGCGTCTGGGTGATGTAGTCCTCTGTATCTTGGTCTACCCGTCCATTCACACGGGCGGCACATTGTATGCGGCGGCGGTAATACTGCAATACAGTTCCCACCGCTTCCGGCTCCCCGCTGGCGGCTTGGACGATTGTTTCATAGGGGAGAAGCCTATTATTTCTCATATGCCATTCCCTCCATTTCCGCTTGGAGCTGCCGTAGGGCTTTTCGGATATGGTAGCCCGCTGTGCTGCGGCTGCGCCCGTACTGTCTGCCAATTTCGTGCTGTGGAATACGCTTGAAAAAGGACAGGTAAATCATTTCCCGCTCCCGTTCGTCCAGCCGTGACAGGGCTTCCGCAAGTAAACCGCTGCTGAAAATGACCGTATCGCCGCAAAGGGTAAGTATGTATTCCTCGTCCGGCTCCGGGGCTTGGAAATATTCATCTGTCGTGCCTAAAGGGTAGTGCTTTTCGTCTGTGAGGTATTCAAGGGATATTTCTCTTTTGTGCTTCCTGCTCCGTGTCCTCGCTGCGTTGATCGTTGCATTTCGGATAACGACTTTGCAAAAGGCATGGAAAGTGTACTCGATATGTTCCCGATATTCTTCTGTACAGGTCATGGAAAATCCCCCTTTCCTCCCAAAAGGGCTGTGGCTGGTTAGTAGTTGCTTTTTATGATAGTAAGGGGCGGCAGCACTTTAGGCTGTCGCCCCTTGATTGCCTACCAGCAAAGGCGGGCGGGGCTGTCAACGGCTGCGCATATGCGCCGTTCATCTTGACCGTTGACTGGCTCGGCTGGGTTTGCTATTTACCCGACAAACTTGAATTTATTTTAAGCTATCACGTTTTACCTTCTTAAGCCTTACTATCATTACCATAGGAATTTCTTTGTTGGTTTTAAAACATTCTTCATAAAATCCATCAATGACAAATCCAGCTCTAAAACAAAGGTTAAAAATATCTTGTATGGAACGATGATAATAAATCTGCTCTTTCGGTTGCCCTTCAATCGCTATATCATAGTAACTGTGCGGTGTCATATATTTTTCAGTCAACGTGACAAAACAAGGGTGTTGCGTTGCAAAGACAAAAATTCCGCTTTCCTGCAACAGTTCATAAACAGCCATAAGAAGTGGTTCAATATCCGTAATATCCATAATTGCCATATTAGAAACTGCTTTCGTAAAGGCTCGATTTCTTTTTAATTCTAATATACTTTTTCTATCGGTCGCATCCGCCACACAAAATTCAATTTGTTTTGCATATTGTGATTGCCGTCTTTTAGCCAATTCTATCATTTTTTTGCTGTAATCAAAAGCGACAACCGAAGCGCCTCTTTGTGCAAGATACGAAGAATAATTTCCATTGCCACACGCAATATCCAAAATGTAATCCGCAGGATTAGGAGATAGAAGTTCCGTTACTTTGGGACGCACTACCTCTCTGTGAAATTCATTAGATTCGTCACCCATTGCATTATCCCAAAATTGTGCGTTCTCCTCCCAGATTTTTTTACTTTCCTCTGTTCCCATGTTCTCTCCCACTCCCCAAATTTGCTTTTTTGCTTCCATTAAATCTTCCTTACTATATTCCATTGTTACCCTCCATAACTTCTGATTGTTGCCGTCTTGACGATTATGTATCTTTACATTACCTTCTGAAACATATGGCGCACCTTGTCCAGGCGGCTGTTTGGACGGCGGGGCTGGATGACCGGCTGACCGACAGCGGCCTGATATCCTTTCAGCTCTGTAAGGCATACGCTCCGCCCGTTGGTGTAAAAGGCCAGATCAGTACGGTATGCCTGTATACAGCGGGCGGGAATCTCGCCAGTAAAGACAACTTCATCCTTTTTTACCTGGGCCGTTT